>PDWJ01001291.1_pt1 | contig 32152 bp, 25 predicted proteins | sample 1430881 | NCBI WGS metagenome assembly PDWJ01 (sample SAMN01162460, study PRJNA174530) | Oral metagenome, whole genome shotgun sequencing project. | biome: Marine environment; feature: Marine mammal; material: Swab sample of the gingival sulcus; isolation source: swab sample of gingival sulcus...
AAAGGAGGCCTGGTCACGAGAATCTGAAATTGAACGCTCTAACTTGTTAGCCTGTCACACCGGCAAGGGGATTACTGCGCTGTTTTGGACAGCTCTGAGATTAATGGCCTGGATTGCAACGGAAAACAGCAGGTCAAAATGGATAAGCTCTCGCAGGATAATGGCAGACACGGCTGAACAACAAGCCCCAGATATTTTTCCGATAGTTAACCACTGGGAATTATTGTTTTCATAAACCACTCTCTGTCATAATCAGAGAGATACGATTGAAATTAACAACCTGCAGAAAATGATTCAATAAATCAATAGATATATGAATACAGATACTGTTTCCAATGCAATAACAGCCTTTAAAGCATCAGTTGAGCAAATAGGTGAACTGCTCTTCGGTCAGAATGCGGACACCAAGTTGACGGGCTTTGTTCAGCTTTGAGCCTGCATTCTCACCTGCAACCAGAATTGTGGTATTCCCTGTAATGGAGGATGTGACCTTTGCCCCTGCCTGTTCAGCCAGTTTCTTTGCCTGTGATCTGGGCATTGAAAGGGAGCCTGTAAAAACAATTATCTCTCCGGTAAGAACAGTTTGTTTCTTCTCAACGGTCTGAGCCGGTTCAAAACCGGCGGCTTCAAGGTCGTCTACCAGTTTTGCGGTTATGCCCGAGGAGAAAAATGTCCTTATGGATGAAGCAGTTACAGGGCCGATACCGCTGATTGCGGAAAGCTCTTCTTCAGAGGCTTCCTTCAGGTTCTGCAGTGTTCCGAAGACCTCTGCTATGTCTTTTGATGCCACCTCACCTGTGCCTGGAATACCAAGGCCGGTCAGAAATCTGCTTAGAGGTCTGTTTCTGCTCTTTTTCAGCTGTTCGAGAAGTTTAGATGCCTTCAGCTCACCCATTCTCTCCAGGGCTGTCAGTTCATGAAAGTTCAGGCTGTACAGGTCGGCTATGGAACTGACCATACCTGCTTCAACAAGCTGGGCACAGAGCTTTTCGCCAAGGCCCTCTATGTCCATGGCTTTTCTGGATGCCCAGTGTTCAAGGCTTCTTCTGAGCCGTGCAGGGCATGAAGGGTTTATGCAGTAGAGGTTCACCTCTCCTTCCATTGATGCCACAGGCCCGCTGCAGACAGGGCATTTCACAGGCATCACGAAAGGCTCTCCCCTCGTTCCCTCAGATGATGGTATGCTTGTAACCACCTCTGGAATGACATCTCCGGCTCTTCTGACAATCACCATGTCTCCAGGACGGACATCCTTCCGCTCAACCTCAGAGAGATTGTGGAGGGTGGCGCTTGTAACTGTTACTCCCCCTACTCTGACAGGATCAAGAACCGCTGACGGGGTAAGCCTTCCAGTTCGTCCCACTCCCACAGTGATGTCCCTGAGAACTGTGGTCATTTCCATTGTGTGAAACTTTCTGGCTGTTGCCCACCTTGGAGCCCTGGAAAGCTCTCCCAGCTGTTCCCTGATTCTGAAGGAACTCACCTTTACAACAGCTCCGTCTATCTCCATAGGGAGTTTTCCCCTTGACTCTTCAAGGTCCCTGCATGCTTCCACTACTCCTCTGGCAGATTTTAGAAAACGGTTGCCCGGATTGACTGCAAAGCCCCATTCCTGAAGCTGACTTATCAGTTCTCTCTGATTGGTAATACCTTCAGGGTATTCTCCTGAAGCATAGGCATAGAATGAAAGGGGACGACTGGCAGTAACAGAACTGTCCAGCTGCCTGAGAGAACCGCTGGCTGCATTTCTGGGGTTGGCAAAGGGTTTATCCCTCCTGCTGTTCATTGCCCTGAAATCTTCCAGCATAAAGAATGTTTCCCCTCTCACCTCCACTGATACCGGTTTGGCTGAATTGAGTCTCAGTGGTACTGTGCGTATGGTACGGGCATTGGCTGTTACATCCTCTCCGGTGGTTCCGTCTCCTCTTGTACCTGCTCTCACCAGCACTGAATCCCTGTAGACCAGTGAGAGGGAGACTCCGTCCAGTTTCGGTTCAACAGAATACTCAATGACAGACTCACCGGTTTCCTGCTTTATTCTTTCATGAAAAGCCATGAACTCTTCATCGGAGAAAACATTGGAGAGGCTCAGCATAGGCGGCTGGTGCACAATGGTGTCGAAACTGTCAAGAGCCTTTGAGCCCACTCTCAGAGTAGGTGAATCGTCGGTGACAAACTCAGGATGTTCATTCTCAATCTGCCTGAGTCTGTTTATAAGCGCGTCGTAAGTTTCGTCACTTACCTCTGAACCGTCTCCAGCGTAATACTGCCTGTTGAATTTCTGAATCAGCCCTCTGAGTTCTTCTGCTTCCTTTTTCAGATTCTCAGCTGTCATTCTGCTGCGGTTCCGATGTAGATGAAATCTGCTGGAATCAGCCTTTGCAGGTTCAGATCAATGGCCAGCACAGGGCCGAAACCTAAAAGATCTGTTTCACAGGACATCATTCCCTCTTCTGGAAGGAAATTGAGTTCTCTGACAACCACAGTATCCTGAAAGTGAAGAGCGCAGGTTTCCAGAGGAATACCGAACTCAGGCCCAGGCTGTATCTCTGAGGCGGTTATAAATACCGAGCCATTCTCTTCATACCAGGAAGCCTGTATCTGGGGAATGCCTGGAAGATAGAGAAGCCTCTTCAGTAATTCATGAATTTCTGTTCCTCGGCTGATACGAAGGCTGGTGCATATTTTAGCCCAGTAGTTCGCGCTGGATGCATGGGTAAAATCATGAAGAAGGTGAGGCAGTCTGTTCAGCCTCCTTTGAGAATCAAGGTATTCCAGAATGATTACACCTTTGCCACCTGCAGCAAAAGGTCTTAGAGGGGATTCAACAAGGGCAGGATCAGCAAGTGAGTATTCCACAGTATCCAGAGAATCAAAGGTCATGGAGAAGTACTGGGTATTGAACAGGTAATGCTTTAACCATACTTCCCTGATGGCGGGAACCGTTTCAGGATCGGTGCAGAACTTTTCATAGAAACACAGAGGCATCCATTCTCTGAGCATCTGCAAGAGCACAGGATCAAGCTCCAGGGACTGAACAAGAAATCCCTCGGCAGCGCCTGTTATTATCTGCCAGCCATCAGGTATGCCCCCTGAACTGAGAGTTTCAGGCCAGCTGGAAACATCTGCAAGGTCATCAAGGGAACTTCTCGTGAACATCAGAGATGCAAAACCCGGTATTACAATATCTCCGTCAGGGCTCACCACCTCAACAAAGCTGTAATCCACCGTTGGAAAATACAGCTTGTCGTTCAGGGTCTCAACCAGTCTCTCTATTGCCAGACTGTCAAGAGAGTCAACAGCGCCACCTTCAAAAGACATAAGAGAATAACGGTCAAGCAGGGTTGTCTCCCGATAGTTTCCCACTGCCACAGGAAGACCGCCGATGATTCCACCGGGGCCTGATTGCCAGATGCTGTCAGACATCTCTTCAAGTGGAGTCCACACCCTGTACCCCTCAGGAACGCTGAAAGAAACTGTGTAGTCCTCAGGTGTACGGGAAACAGGGTACATTCCTCTGCCTGTAAGAAAAGCGGATGTAAGTCTGGCCTGGCCGGCCACCTGCCCATCACTGCAGAGATACAGCCGGTTCATTCCCATGACACAGATGAAAACTCCGGAATAGATGCCCTGGGAATCTGCATAGCATACGAAATTGTTCTCAGCACCCTCCCTTACGAACCTTCCGGCTACTGATATTACTGATGTGTACTGGTCGGTAAAATCCATTTGCAGAGAGTCAGTATTGCTGCCTGTGAATCTTACAACAACAGAATCAGTCAATATGAGACAGCTGTCCGGATTTTCCGGATTAAAGGCTATCTGCATTTCATGACTGACCCCTGGAGGAGGTTCAACTGAAACAAGGGCTCTTACACTGTCTACTTCTGAAACGCTCCTGTCGGAAAGCCTTACTGTTCTGAGACCTGCAGGCGGTATGAGCTCTGCTGAAGAAAGCAGTTCCCAAACCTCCTGATCAGACACCCTTCCGCCGGCGAATGGAACTGAAGCCGACATGACAAGAACAGAGCCGCTTCCAAGCTCCCAGAAACGGTTGAACCTGAGGGAATCAGGAATTCCTGAATCTTCAAAATTAAGGGAATCAACATTTTCCGGCGAAGGTAAATTACTGAGGTAAAGTGAGACAGCTATTCCCATGTCCTCAGATGGAAGATAACTCACCTGCCATTGACCTTCCGAAAGGATTCTTCTTGAACCCTGGTCGGCCTGTGGCAGATTCCTGTCACCTGCTCCGCAGGACAGGATAAAAAACAGCATCAGTATTGTAACAGCTGCTGCAGGGTTGACGAAAAGTTCTTTTTTCATAGTTTCCTTCATTCGGAAAGGCGGCGTGAATGGGACTATTGAACATACATGCACTGCTGGTCAACTCCCAGCCTGTGTCAGCACAGAGTGTAATTAATTCTCTTATTTTCTCGTTCTTCACAACAGCGTTTTTTCTGCTGATTCAATTCTTCGGCGCAAGGTTCTATACAAGGTGTCATGAACGATACTCTGGTTTTCCGCTGGTGTTCTTCATTGTACTTGCCGCCCTCTCGGCGCTTGCTCTTGTATCCACTTTCCTTATTCCGGGAGTTAACTACAAACTTATAGCCGGCGTTGCCGGAGGTGTTTTTCTCTGGACATCCCTGGGAGAAATATCTGAAACAATGGGATGGTATTCTCCAGGTGCCAGAAGCGCTGTCTGGCTATTTCTTCTCAGCACTGCAGCGTGGCTGGCTCTGGCATTTATCATTCCTGGAATTCCTGTGCCCATACTTGGATTCCTCAGCTATCCCCTTCTTACCTGGGGTATTCTCTTGACAAGAGTAAGGGTAATCAAAAAGTGGGGAGCAGAATCTATAGCAGCAGTGGTTCTTCTTCTTGTCACAGCTGCTGTATCCGGAGGAAGCATAGTTGCAGGCGTTCTTATCGGAACCAGATTTGCTGCAATCATGAGCGGCCTTGTATTTGCTGTTACATCATGGTCCATAATGGAAATTATCTGGGAACGGGGCATGGCAAGAGGTCCCTGGAAAGCTAAAACAGAAGATAAGTAAGACCTGCGGCAAAACTAACTGCTGACTGCCTTACCTCTGAGTAGTAAACCTCGTTGTCATAGGCATCCCTGTTGTAGCCTGTCCAGCTCTTCACACTCCATCTGTCTGCTGTGGTTCCTATTCTTCCCCTTGCCCCTGTATAAACACCGAATCTGCCTGAAATGAGCCATTCCAGATTGAGGGCTCCTGTTCCTGCAAATGACCCTGCAGTTGCTGTTGAGGTAATTGAATCAGCTCTGGTGTTCTGGGAGAGAAGGGAAGCCTCAAAACCGACAGTTGCCCTCAGAGCAAGTTTTGGTGTTACCAGCGGAATCCTTGTGCCTATTTCACCTCTTATACCGATGCTTGCCATACGGGGCAGCACTCCTGAGAAAATACCTCCGCCAAGTGTAAACCCCCATTTGGCTGTGGCTCCGGTAAACTCAGCCTGATTCAGCACTCTGGATGTTTCAGCCTCCTCGCCTGAAAGACCCTCTCCAGGCTCAACTTCAGTTGGAAGAGCTGCATAGGAAACACCAATCATTGCCGGCGAAGAATTCTCTACAGCAGTGAGAGAAGCTCCTTCAACAATATGACCTGAAATAAGCCTTCCTGTGCTTTCTGAAGCAGATACACCGGTTATCTGCAGAAGACCGTGGCTGCCCAATGCCCTGTACTCCTGAGAAGACCTTGGAATTCCAGTTGACCTTGCCACAAGAGAAAAGATCATTCCCCTGCGAATTCCACCGGAGGTACCAACAGGCATCGTTACCTGAGGTCCGCCTTCTGCGACAAAGGAAAACTCGTACGGGAAAATCTCAATAAGGCTTCTCTCCGCCACTCTTGTCACACCGTTTTCAGCCTGACGGTACATATCTGAAGAGGTACTGCCTGAGGAACTCTGCCAGCTTCTGCTCTCTCTGATTGAGCCCAGCAGTGTTCCTGAAGAAGAGTAGAAGCGCCCTGTAAGATCCAGACCTGCTCTTGTGGCGGCAAACAGGCTGTCCCCCATACCGGGGATCATCTCAGGAACCCTGGCAGAAACATCCAGGAGCATGAACATATCCACTGACATGTCAGCTGCGATAATTTGAATATTTGAGGTCTGTTCCTCATGGTTCCAGACATAAAGTTCGTGTTCGGACACATCCACAACTCTGAATCTTCCGCAATTTGCGTAAACAGCTTCTGCAGCTGAAACCAGTTCCTCTCTGGAGAACTCCTGGTCGTTGAATACAGGAATAACAGCGATTCCTGGCAGATTTGTTTCTTCCGCTTGGACCCCTGCCGCAAAAACAAGTAGTAATAATGATACCGACCAGGCTGACATAATATCTCCCTTCAGAGGTGTATGGCAGAATGTACCTATTCAGAACGAAAATGAAAAGGGTTGAGAGATCAGTGAAGGTGTACTGTTATTGTGCTTCCCACAGACCATTCAGCAGGAAAATCAAACTCAGGAAGCTCGGTTTCAGCACTGGACCAGGTGTTTGTCTCAGAATTCAGCGTGAAGGACATCTCATACCTGTCAAGTGAATTCTCAGCCAGATAATCGTCCAGAAAACGGAACAGCTCAGGCCAACTGTTCCTGGAGAGCATGGTGCTGTCTCCCTCTTCAGTTATCAGAGTTACAGTATAGGAAAAGTCAGTCCCATACCCCTGTGTAACCGCTGCAGTTTCAGCCACAGGCTCTCCGGCGCTGCGGCAATGATCCTGGTCAACCTGAGAAAAATCATTATCAGGAACTTCAGAACTGCTTCTTTCCAGACTGCTGAACTCAGCTTCAAGAGCTCCGCTTCCACCATGACTGGATTCAGATGATTCACTGAAAGAATCTTCCAATTCGTAAACTAAACCGGATTCATAAGAACTCTCGGCTTCAAGAGCGCCGGAAGAGACCTCATCTATTTCCTGATTGGCAAAAGACTCTTCGCTGTTCAGAATCTCAGATGGAGAGACCTGCTCTTCAGAGGTCTCTTCAATTGACTCCTGAACTGGAGTGTTGTATGCAAGGCACATCTCTTCGGCAGGCTCACTCTGATCAGCAGTTTCCATAGCATCAGCCTCATCTTCATAAGGAATTTCTGAAACCGGCAGCTCAGAAGACGGCATACCGCCGGAAAGTTCCTCCTGTGCAGCTTCAGACAGAGGACGGCCTGCATCTCCAGTCATAAATACCCTCACACCGAAGTAAACGGCAAACACAGCTGCAGCAGCCATCCAGCTTCGCTGCTTTTTCCACCAGGGAACAGTGCGAAGGACACCGCTTATCATAATGTCAAAGGCACTCTCTTCAGGGTCCTGCCAGCTCTCCCTCCAAAGGGTTTCCATTCTCTTCTGTGCAGCCAGCCAGGCCCTGCAATCACTGCATTCTGACAGGTGTTCCTCAATGGTAACCCTGGATTCTTCGGCAAGTTCACCATCAAGGTACAGGGACAGCTCAGATATGTCCGGACACCTCACAGCTCACCTCCCAGTTCAGCGGTCACAAAAGCCTTAACAGCAGCTCTGGCTCTGTTGAGTCGTGACATTACAGTACCAAGGGCAATATTCAGGGATTCTGCAATCTCCTCATAGCTGAGTTCCTGATCCACCCTGAGAACAAAAACTGCCCTGAGAGGCGGCGAGAGCCGTTCAACAGCATTCTGCACAGCTGTTACAAGAAGGTCTTTATCCATTTCCGCCACAGCTGTGTCAGCAACGGCGGTTACACCGGAAGTGCCGTAACTTTCATCAAATTCCACTTCAGAACGGCGGGAGCGGGCTCTTGAGTGATTGATTGCCGTATTGGTAACTATTCTATACATCCAGGTAAAAAACCGGTAATCTGTATTGAATTTACCCATTGCCTTCATGGCTCTCATGAAAGCCTCCTGAGTAATATCCCAGGCATCGTCATCGCAGGAACACATCCTTCTTGCAACTCGAAATACCCTTTTCTCATATGTTCTGGCAATTTCACCGAATGCCTCTCTGTCACCGTTAACCGCACGGTTAAGCAGCTCAGTTTCTTCAGGGGCTGCTGCAGTGGTCAAAAGAGATACAAAGGTAAGAAGCATTTCATTCCCTCGGCTCAGAAATGAAGGACAACACCGGCGCTGAAACCGGCATCCCCTTCGAACTTCCTGTTCTCAGCTTCAAAACTGAAAAGGTACGCATCCACATATGCATCAAGCATACCTATGATCCAGGCTCCTGCTGTATACCACATGAAATCCCGTCTCAGGCTGGAATGCTTTTCGTAACGGTCTTCCCAGCTCTGAAACCCTGTGGAAATGAACATTTTCCTGGCATCTTCAGCTTCGTTATGATTGTACAGGATTCCTGCCAGCAGCCCCAGTTCAACAGTTCCGAAAAGAACTCCTTTTGCCGGCTCATTATTGTAGAACTGACCCCACCCTGGAAGAACTGTACTTCTGAGCAATGCTCCAGAGGGACTGCGATACTCAATGGGAACTGCCTCTGTACCAGAGTTGCCACTCTGAAGAATGAACAGACAGAGAATAAGAGCCTGGAAGCTCAGATGGTCACGCCTCTCTGTGACTGAGAGATAAATTCTGCAACTCTGGCCATTATGGACCCTTCTTCGCTGGTTTCAATGGCCTCTGCAATCTTCTCTGCCATGGTTCCGCTCTTCTTGAAGAAGAAGTGGAATGAGTCAACTGCCTGGGCTATCTCCTGGCTGCTGAAACCGTTTCTTCTGAGGCCTATCTTGTTGATACCCACTGCTCGCAGAGGCTCCCCACCGGCCAGAGTAAACGGCGTTACATCCTTTGATACCCTGTAACCTCCGCCTATCATGCAGTACTCACCTATTCTGGCAAACTGGTGAACAGGAACCAATCCTCCGATAATGGCCCGTTTGCCCACCTCTGCATGACCGGCAATATTCACCGCGTTGGCCAGAATAACACCGTCGCCTACTACGCAGTCATGGGCAATGTGACAATAAGCCATAACGAAACAGTCTGAACCAACTACAGTCTTACCGTTTACACCTGTACCGCAGTTGATGTTGGCCATCTCTCTTATTACGGTTCTGGCGCCTACCTCAAGGGTGGTTTTCTCCCCTGCGAACTTTAGATCCTGTGGAGCAGTGCCTATAACCGCACCAGGCCCAATATGAACCTGTTCAGAAAGGGTAGTTGATCCTGTCACTACAGCATGGGCGTCAATGCGTACATTCTCACCAATCACAACTTCAGGACCAACCACCGCATAGGGCCCTATCACTGCAGATTCAGGAACATCACAATCTACGATGGCAGTCCTGTGTATCATTTCCTCTCCACCAGCATTGCCGTGAGTTCAGCCTCTGCCGAAACACGATCATCCACCTTGGCCACACCGCGCATCTTGCACATCCTGCCTCGCTTACTTACCAGTTCAAGCTCAAATCGGATCTGATCCCCTGGGAGAATAGGTTTACGAAACCTTACCTTGTCAATACCTCCGAAGAGAACCAGCCACTTGTGAGGGTCGTCTACTGAGTCGAAGAGCATAAGACCTCCAGCCTGAGCCATGGCCTCAATGACAAGCACTCCAGGCATGATAGGACTGCCGGGAAAATGCCCCTGAAAGAAAGGCTCGTTGATGGTCACATTCTTTACAGCAACGATTGATTTTTCAGGCTCAATCTCCAGCACCCTGTCTACAAGCAGGAAAGGGTATCGGTGAGGAAGAAGATCCATCACATCGGATATATCCCACTTCCGTTCTGAAAGGTGTTCCCTTGAAGCCTTGACCCTGTCTGAATAGACTTTTTTTATTCTCTTTACAAACTGTACATTGGAGGCATGCCCGCTCCTTGCGGCGATCACATGCCCCTGAAGCCTTATTCCCAGCAGTGAAAGGTCACCGATCAGATCCAGAACCTTGTGCCGAACCAGCTCGTCAGGGAACCGGAGAGGACTGTCATTCATAACTCCCTCATCACCTATTACAACTGCGTTTTCAAGGGTTCCGCCTTTGATAAGACCCTTCTCCTGAAGAACTTTAACATCCTTGTAAAGGCAGAAGGTTCTTGCAGGGGCTATCTCATTTATAAAACTGTCTCTGGTTATATCGAGGGATATGTACTGAGTGCCTATGTGAGGGTGATCATAGTCCAGAGTGAAGCTGATTTTAAGTCCGTCGTAAGGCACAACAGTAAGATCAGCACCGAAGTATTCTATACTGACAGGTTCAGAGATAACAAAGACTTTTCTTGAATGACCGTGAAGTACCTCGGTTCCTGCTTTGTTGAGAACCTCGATGTATGACCTGACAGAGCCGTCGGCAGGTTCAGGAGGTTCGTCTGAACTTATCTCAATAATCGCGTTGTCTATTTCAAGACCATAGAGAGCACTGAGAACATGCTCAACAGTGTGAACCTCGTAGTAGTTCTCTCCAAGAGTCGTTCGTCTTGCCTGCTCCTCTATCATTCTGACATTTTCAGAAGCAACGGTAATCATAGGCCTTCTGGGTACATCAGTTCTTACAAAAACATATCCTGTGTCAGGAGGGGCAGGTTTAAATGTAATGGTTGATTCCTTGCCCAGGTGAAGCCCTGTTCCAGTGTAGGATACAGGTTCTTTTATTGTTGTCTGAAAACGATCCATCAGTCCTCGGTTTCTTCAGCAATCTTCGCTGCCATGTCCTCAAGTTTACCAATTATTTTGGGAAGCCTGGATGCGGCAGCACCAATCCTGAGGCTTTCACCGTGGGGTCTGCAGGGATTGCCTGAAACAGTGACGCCGTCAGGAATATTCTTGGTAACGCCTGACTTTGCCCCTACTGTAACCCTGTTTCCTATTATAAGATGACCGCCTACACCAACCTGACCGCCGAAAACCACACCATCGCCTATAACAGTGCTTCCGGCAATACCTGTCTGGGCAGCTATCATACATCCTCTGCCTATGCGTACATTATGAGCCACTTGAATAAGATTGTCCAGCTTGGTAAAATCACCTATTTCTGTGCTTCCGGTAACAGCTCTGTCTATACTGCAGTTAGAGCCTATCTCAACAAAGCTTCCTATGACAACATTGCCGTTCTGTGGAACCTTACGGTGTTTTCCATCCGCGAAAGGCACAAAACCGAATCCGTCGCTGCCCACCACAGTGCCTGAGTGAATAATGGTTCCGGAGCCTACAACAGTTTCAGCAAGAAGTGACACATTTGAATGAATAACGCAGTTCTCTCCCAGAGTAACCCCACGGCCCAGCACAGAACCTGCTCCTATGACAGTTCCAGCTCCTATGAAACAGCCGCTGCTTACCACAGCACAGGGCCCTATACGAACCTCCCGGCCGATGGCTGCGCTGCTGTGAACCACCGAAGATGAATGGATGCCGTCAAATCCGTTTGCTCTGTCCGGTTTGAAAAGCTCAAGAGCCCTTCTGAAACCCTCATACGCCTCTGGAACAATTATCTGGCACCTGGCTGAGGTTTCAACTGGCTTTCCGGTTATCACAGCGAGGGCTGCAGTTGTCATCAGTTGTGAAGCGTACTTTCTGTTGCCGTAGTAGCATATCTGATCAGGGCCTGCATCTTTAAGGGTGGAGACACCTGTCACCGGCGAATCAGATATGTCCCCGAGTATTTCCCCACCGATCGCTGCAGCCAGTTCAGCAAGGGATAAAGGTTCAGTCACCTGAAATAACCCTGTCTATCACCCTGTCGGTTATATCAACAGAAGATTCAGCATAGACAACCTGACCTGCAGAAGCATCAAGAACAATCTGTATGCCGTCCTCACTGGCAATATCCATTACCGCTTCGTTTATGGAGGCGATAATCGGTGAAACAAGCTCCTCGTTCCGCCGTTCCATCAGACCGCCAGGGCCGAACACAGACGAAAGGTATTCTTCAAGCTGCGACTTCTTTTCATCAAGAAGAAGCTCCTTTTCCTGCCTTCGCTCAGGGCTCATCATAAGGGTTCTTGAAAGGTCCTCTTCAAGATTGTCGATCTCCTCCTGCAGTGAATCCACATGGAGTTCCCATTCGTCCATTTCCGTCTCCAGCAGCTCCCTTGCGTCTGTAACCTCTCCCAGAGAATCAAAGACACGGTCTGCGTCGAAGACAGCAATGCTCTGCGCCAGAATAACACCTGGCAAAAAAAGCAGAAGAAAGATTTTCATCGGTTCTCCAATCAGAAAGTTGCTCCCATCTGGAAGTGGGGTTCCCAGCCAGGGTCCGGACCGTCAAATCCGTATGCGTAATCCAGCCCCATAATCCCCAGCATGGGTACCTCGACCCTTATGCCAAGTCCGGCTCCTCTGTTCATTGTGGTAAGATCAAGGTCAGACCAGTATTTCCAGGTGTTGCCGGATTCTGTAAATACTGCCAGCTGAAGCTGATCAATTATTCTGAAACGGTATTCAGCGCTGAGAATCAGCATTGCCCTGCCACCTACAGTATCAAAACCTTCAACTGCATTTATCTCGTTATCACCATAGCCTCTGACACCGTAGAAACCTGTTCCTCCAAGACGGAAAAGCTCATAGGCAGGAGGAGTTTCTCCGCCGAAACCTGCAATGGTTCCAAGCCTTCCTCTCAGAGTAAGGAAGAACTTCCACCAGAGAGGAGTGTGCCATGTTGAATCAAAAAGGTACTTCTGAAAACCGATATCGCCTCCGAGAAAACCACCTGTAAGATCAACACTGAATGTGTTCTTTGAGCCCTCACCAGGGAATGTCTTTCTGTCCTGACTGTCTCTGGTTATACCCAGGCGAATTGAACTGTCCCACCTGGGCCATTCGCTGTTATTGAGGCTGTAATAGTAATTGTCAGGATCATCGGTTATGTTGAACACATTCACCTTTTCAAGGGTGTACCTGATGGAAGCAGAGGTGTAATCAACCCAGGGCAGAGGCCGGCCCAAAAGGACTGAACCGCCTGTTCTCTGCCTGTCATAGTAGGAGTAGTCACTGGTGGTGTGGTACAGCTCACCGCCAAGAGTAAGAGGCGTATCCCTGAACCAGGGCTCTGTAAAACTCAGTTTTATGTTCTGCCGTTTACTTGAAAACTCGTAACTTGCTCCCAGGTTCTGTCCTCTGCCGAAGAAGTTGGTCTCAGCAACCTCAAGATAACCGCTGAAACCGTCTGAACCGCTGTAGTTGGTCCCAATACCGAACTTGCCGGTTGTCTTCTCGTCCACTTCCATTATCAGATCAACATCAGGAGTTCCCGGAATTGCCCTGAAGTCGGGAACCACATCATTGAAATAGTTTAGGTAGTAAACATTTCTGAGGGACCTGACCATGTCAGACCTTCTGAACAGGTCTCCAGGTGTCATTGTAAGTTCTCGTCTGATGACATTGTCGTGGGTTCTGGTGTTGCCCAGAATCTGAACCTGCCTGATATGAGCCCTCTCGCCCTCCTGAATGACAAAGGATATGTTTACCACAGAATCGGCACCGGCAGGATAATCCAGCAGCGGTTCAACAGAGGCGTAGAAGTATCCCCTGTCCTGAAACGCCGAATAGTAGTTCTCCAAAGTGGTGTTCAGCTTCTCCACTGAGAAAGGTCTGCCCTCTTCAATCTTTGACAGTACCATCATCAGAGAATCGGACACTTCTGTATTGCCGGAAAAATCCACCTGACCAAAAACCCTGTACGGCCCCTCTGAAACCGATATGTCAATGTGAAAATGTCTTCCGTCATCCATTATGTACCGGTCAGTGCCGGTAACGGCAGCGTCAGGATAACCCCGATTGTGATAGTATGTTTCGATTCTTCCAAGGTCTGCCTGAAACTCTTCCGGCTTGAGCTTGCCGCTCCTCCAGAAGCTGTCCTGTTTAGTTTTCATTTCATCTCTCAGGTCTTCATCTGAAAACACCGAGTTTCCACTGAATGCTATCTCTCCCACACGGACATCAGGTCCTTCTGAAACAGTGAACAGAAGATTGCTTCTGCCATCGCTGTCTGCATCTTCCCACCTGTGGGACACAGTTGCCAGATGCCTGTTTTTCTCTGAGTATAGAGCGACTATGAGATCCTCTGCACGGTCAATATCATTGATGGAAACTGTCTGACCAGGGTATATGGTCAGTGTATCAATAATATCATCCTCATCGAGACAGTCTGTGTTTTCCACAGAGATGGAACCAAGAATAGGGTTTTCCACCACTGATATGAGGATACTGGCAGCTCCTGAAGAGGAATCTGCCTGAATGTTTATATCTCTGAAGTATCCCAGAGCGAACAGTTCCCTGATGCCCCCTGGAATTCGGGCAAGGGGCAACTCTTCACCTGCTGCAAGGCCTATCGTTCTGATTATCAGCGAATCAGAAACATACCCGTTGCCTTCAACGGAGATATCCGATATGGGCATGGCATACACGGCAATCGCTAAAATAAGGAGAGAAGCAGCAGTCAGCCTCATATGTTGACCTCCGTCGGCGCTTTCGCGATCTTTTCCATCTCGTTCCGCACAAACACAAGATTCAGGTTATTGCGCCTGGCATTAACAGACATGCCGCCTCTGAGCTCTCCTGAGATGAGCATATCTGTCAGTGGATCCTCCACAAGTCGTTGAATTGTTCTTCTGAGCTGTCTGGCGCCTGCGTCGCCGCTGAAACCGCTTTCCGCAAGAAGCTCCAGAGCGCCAGGCTCAAACTTTACATTGATATCAAGTTCACCAAGACGATCAAGGACATCAGAAAGCTGTATCTCAACTATTTTCTTGATGTCCTCAACGGTAAGAGAGTTGTAAACTATAACAGCATCAAGCCTGTTCATGAATTCCAGAGGAAAGATGGAACGGGCAGCGCTGAGAACAGCGGAATCGCTTGCAGGGCTGCTGTCAGCAAGGAACCCCACAGTGCCTGAAGAGCCTCCGGCAGAATTCAAGTTACCTGTCATGATTATAATCGTGTTGCTGAAGTCAATTTTCCTGCCGTAGCTGTCGGTCATCACTCCGTAATCCATCACCTGAAGAAGAAGGTTGAATACCTCGAAGTGAGCTTTCTCAATCTCATCAAGAAGTACCACTGAATAGGGTTTTCTTCTTACCTTCTCTGTAAGCTGCCCGCCGTCATCGTACCCCACATATCCAGGAGGAGCCCCTACCAGACGGGAACCTGAGAATCCTTCCCCATACTCGGACATATCTATGCGAATAAGGGCATTCTCATCTCCGAACACCTGCTTTGCGAGAACCCTTGCAGTTTCGGTCTTGCCTACACCTGAAGGTCCCAGGAAGAGGAAGCAGCCGGTCGGTCTGGAAGGATTGCGAAGACCTACACGGCTCCGTCTTATAGCTGAAGCTATGTGACTCAGAGCCTCTTTCTGACCGATAATGCTCTCTCCCATTCGCTCCTCAAGATTGGAAAGCTTGGATACTTCACTCTCACCAACCCTGCTGATTGGTATTCCTGTCATTTCAGAGACAACAGCAGTCACATCATCAATCGTTATCTCTGTGGAAGGAAGGCTTTCAATCCACCGTGCCCTGGATTTTTCCATAGCCTTTTCAAGGCTGTTTATCTCTGTTGCAATCGCTGAGATGCGGGCAAGGTTTCTGGTTCCTGCAGCACTGTCTGCTTCCTTTCGCAGATCGACCAGAGTTTCATGCAGCTTAATGAGTCCCTCCGGCGGACTGGATGCTCTGGCATTGGCCCTTGCACCGGATTCGTCCATTACATCTATAGCTTTGTCAGGAAGATGCCTTCCGCTGATGTATCTGTGAGCAAGTATTGCGCAGTTCCTCAGGGTATCCTGTGTGTATACTGAATTATGGTGTTTCTGATACCTGTCTTTCAGGCCTCCGAGAATCTCAACTGTGAGTTCAACTGTGGGAGGGTCAACAGGAACAGGCTGGAACCGCCGCTCAAGAGCCCCATCCTTCTCAATTCTCCGTCTGTACTCGTCCAGGGTGGTGGCTCCGATGCACTGGAACTCGCCTCTGGCAAGGGCAGGCTTCAGAAGATTCGCAGCATCTATGGCTCCCTCTGCGCCTCCTGCTCCAACAATGGAGTGTATCTCATCTATGAAGAGAATAACATTGCCTGCATCCTTTATCTCCTTGAGCAGCGCTTTCAGTCTCTCTTCAAACTGGCCGCGATATTTAGTTCCAGCCAGTACTGAAGCCATGTCCATTGCCATTATTCGCTTACCGTAAAGAGGAAGAGGCACCCGGCCTGAAAGCCCTCTGAGAGCAAGACCTTCCACAATGGCAGTTTTTCCCACACCAGGTTCACCAATGAGAACAGGATTGGATTTCTTCCTTCGGCAGAGAACCTGAACTACCCTGTCTATTTCATCAGAACGGCCTATGACAGGGTCAAGAGCTCCCTCTGACGCAAGAAGAGTAAGGTCACGGCAGAAATACTCAAGGGCAGAAGATGATTTACTCTTCTCGCCCTCACGGCTGTTCTCTGAAGACTTCATGGCATCAATAAGCCTGTCATAGTTAACACCGTACTGCCACAGAACCGTTGAAGCACCACTTTCCACCCTTGCCATAGCAAGCAGAATGTGCTCGGTTTTTACAGTATCAGCTTTAAGCTTTGCAGCCTCAACTGACGACTCGTTTATTATCATTCTGGAACGGTTGCTCCAGTTCATTGAGTTCCTGTCAACCATGGTTGCAGGCCCAAGCGTTCTCTGACCGGAGAGAAGCTGGGATCGCATTTCGCCAATCCTTACATCCATTCTGCGGAGCAGATTGGCTGCTCCTGAGCCGTCAACACTGATAACTGCATAGAGCATGAACTCGGTTCCGACTTCACGATGCCCCATTCGGGCAGCTTCAGCTCTGGCGGCGATCATGGCTTTTCTCGCCCTGTCAGAATATGTGTCAGGCAAGGAATCCCCCTTTTCGATTCATATTGCAGCAGAACATTTCTGCATCATGAATATACTTGTCAGCCTGTAACCGGTGAATGCTTTTGGTCAATGAGACCTTCTGAAAGCACCAGCTGTCTGTGAACTGAGGACGCGAGTTCTCTGTTGTGGGTTGCTACCAGAAAAGATACTCCCGCGTCACCGCAGAGTTCCAGCATCAGTTCCCTGACCACTGCGCTTGACTCTCTGTCAAGATTTCCAGTGGGCTCATCAGCAAGGACCAGATCCGGCTTCATTACAAGAGCCCTGGCCAGAGCAGCTCTCTGCCGCTCGCCTCCTGATACCCTTGCTGGAAAGTGCTCCTGTCTGTGGCTCAGCCCAACCCTTGCAAGGAGTTCTTCAGCCCTCAGAGCAGCTTCATTCTCGGAAGCTCCTGAGATAAGCACAGGCATGGCCACATTCTCCTGAAGGGTAAATTCCTCCAGAAGATGGTGAAACTGAAAGACAAATCCAATTCTTCTGTTTCTCAGCGCTGCCCTCTTCCTTCTGCTGAGTTCCCATCCGTTCTCTCCGCAGATAAGTATTGTACCCTTTTGGGGCCTTTCCAGAAGGCCCATTGCATGGAGAAGGGTACTCTTTCCTGAACCACTTGGCCCGGTCAGGGCAACCACCTCTCCTCTGGAGACAGAAAGGGAAGCGCCTCTTATCACCTTTATCTCTGCTTCTCCAGTGCCGTAGGAACAGTGCAGGTCAGTTACAGAAAGTACAGTATCGCTACTCATACCTGAGAGCCTCCGATGGTGAGAATGACAGACTTGAAGCTGCAGGAAACAGTGATACCAGAACACATACAGCAACAGTGGCCAAAGTAACCAAAGCTGCAGCAGCAACTGGAAACACACCAGGCAGAGTGTCTACCCAGTAAACCGAACCGTCCAGTTTTATCGGAAATAGCCGGTTAACCAGAAACACAGAAGCTATGGAAACAAGCAGACCTGAAACTGCCCCGGTGCCTCCCAGAATAAGCCCCCGAAGAACAGATACACGAAACACACCGGAATCAGGGAGACCTATGGCCCTCAGCACACCTGTATCCCTTCTGTGTTCCATTGCAATCATGGCCAGTGCACTGGACAGATTAAGAAGAGCCACCACTGTAATAAGAGCCAGAACTATGGTCATTGCAGCCCTTTCAAGCCCCAGAGCCCGAAAAAGGTTTCCGTGAAATGCCAGAAAAGGAATGCAGCTCATGTAAACAGGCCAGCCGCCCTGTACAAATTCCTCATAGAGAGCGCTGTCCAGCAGTTCAGCGGTAACAACAGGATCATACCCTGAAGCAAGGGAAGCGCCGGCAGCGGTGAGATCACTGCCGGCCCTGAAAATAGTCCTTGCTGAAGCAAGAGGTATTATCACAAGAGATTTATTGTACTCGGCTATTCCGAAGTCTGCTATGCTGTCCACTGTGACAGGGGCAATGGTATCCACCAGAACCCTGCCGGCACCGGAGATTTCAAGGCCTGCCGAGGAAGCAATCCTTATCTCATCACCAGCTTCCGAATCAAGAATCCTTGCCAGGTCACCACCGATTATCACCTTGTCTGAGCCGCCTCCGACACCGCGCACCATAGCGCCTGATACAGTTCCCTGACCACCGCTGACAACAGCAGATTTTTCCAGTATTCCGGTAACTCCGGTTATACCTGGAATACTGTCTGCAATCTCCCGAATCATGCCCAGATCAAAATCGTCCATTGTCTCACCGCCAGGTGCATAGACATGCAGCGGCGGATTCACCGCAGAAAGCCCCTGGGAAATCGCAGAGGTAAACCCTCCCATGAAAGCCTGAAGTACCACCAGAGCAGCAACTCCAATGGCTATTCCTGCAACAGAAAGCAAGCTGACAATTCTTACAACAGGCGAATTGGCATTACTCCATACCTGTCTGAATGCCAGAGACCAGAGCAGTTTCCGGCTCATTGTTCCCTTCTCAGATGAGGAAACAGAATCGTATCCCTTATGCTGGAACTTTCGGTAAGAAGCATTACCAGACGGTCTATTCCTATTCCCAGACCGCCAGTTGGAGGCATGCCTATTTCAAGAGCGTAGAGGAACTCTTCGTCAACAACACCCTTTCTGTGTTCACTTGCTGCAGCCTGCTCTTCCAGAACCTTTCTCTGAAAAACCGGATCATTCTGTTCGCTGAATGCATTGCCCAGCTCCATTCCAGCTGCAAACGGCTCAAATCTTTCAGTAAGCCTCGGATTGTCCGGTTTCTGCTTTGCAAGAGGAGAGAGTTCAACAGGATAATCCACAACAAAACTGGGTTGAATCAGATCCGGAGTAACAAAATGATCAAAGAGCTTGTCCAGAAGAGAGACCCTGTCAGCATCTTCATCGATGATTTCCAGCTTCTCTGCAAACCCTGCAAGGTCTGCTGTATCCCAGTCGAAGAGCTTTTCACCGCTCTTCTCGTGCAGGGCATCCACAAAGGGCACCCTTTTGAACGGAGTTGCAAGGCTTATCTCGTGCCCCTGAAACACCACAGTCTCACCGGCTCCGATTGCCCTGGCACCGGCGGTAACGATGCCTTCAAACCTTCGCATCATTCCCTCATAATCAGTCCAGGCCTCATAGAGTTCAAGCTGGGTGAACTCAGGGCTGTGGGTTCTGTCCACACCTTCATTCCTGAAATCCTTGCCTATCTCGTACACCTTGTGCATTCCGCCTGCAACCAGCCTCTTCAGGTAGAGTTCAGTTGCGATTCGAAGGTAGCACTCTTCATCCATGGAATTGTAGTAGCTTACAAAAGGTTCTGCCGCAGCACCGCCGTATATCTGCTGAAGAACAGGTGTTTCCACCTCTATGAAACCCTCTGAGTCAAGGTATCTTCTTGCTGCGGATATGATTTTGCTTCTGGCGATAAACCTGCTTCTTGATTCAGGATTCAGCTGCAGATCAATGCACCTGTGCCTGTACAGGTAGTCAGGATCTGAAACAGCATCATGCACATCTCCCTCGGCATCAGTCTTTACCACAGGCATAGGTCTGATGGCTTTGGTGAGAATGCCCAGCTTCTCAACCTTTACCGAAAGCTCTCCTGTTCTTGTTACAAAAAGCGGGCCGCTGACCCAGATGATATCGCCAAGATCTATCTTTGAAAGGAGTTCCCACCCTGCTTCGTCCACTATTTTGGCATTGATGAAAAGCTGTATTCGGTCTGTGGAATCAGCCAGATCACAGAATACCGTCTTTCCGTGCTTTCTCCTGGCCATTATTCTGCCTGAGGAGCAGAGCGCCTCTTCGGTCTCTCCTGTCTCTCTCATGAAAGCTACAGGTACACGGTCAGGTGTTCCAGGGGGAAATGGATTAACACCGCTCTCTCTTATAGCAGCCAGCTTCTCAAGCCGCTTCTGAATGAATTTGTTGTTTTCCAGTGCCATACTATTTACTCTTTCTCAGATAATCTTCTATGAAATCCTGAATGTTACCGGAAAGGAAGCCGTCCACATCCGATGTTTCCATGTCGGTTCTGTGGTCTTTGACCATCTGGTAGGGCTGAAGAACATAGGACCTTATCTGGTGTCCCCATGAAACATCGCTCTTTGTACCCTCCAGCTTCTCCCGCTCCTTCCGCCTTTTCTCCTCTTCTAGCTCGTAGAGCCTTGCGCGAAGCACCTTCCATGCCAGATCACGGTTCCTGTGCTGACTTCGCTCATTCTGGCATGTAACCACTATTCCTGAGGGCATGTGTGTGAGTCGCACTGCGCTGGAGGTCTTGTTGATGTGCTGACCGCCTGCGCCGCTTGAGCGGAAAACATCAGTTCTCACATCTTCAGGATTGATTTCAACCTCTATGGAATCGTCAAGCTCCGGCAGAGGAAAAACCGAGGCAAAACTGGTATGTCTTCTGTGGTTCTGATCGAAAGGGCTTTTGCGTACCAGACGGTGTATGCCCTTTTCAGCACTGAGATAGCCGTAGGCATACGGCCCTCTTATGGCCAGAACCGCTTCTCTCATACCAACTCCGTCACCGGGAGAGGTATCCAGCACGCTTATCTCGTAGTTCTGCTTCTCCCCCCAGAAGATGTACATCTTCATGAGCATTTCAGTCCAGTCGTGACTGTCCACTCCTCCTGCACCGGACCTTACAGTAAGAATGCAGTCGGAACCGTCGTGCTCTCCGGAGAGCATCTGACGGAACTCCAGCCGGTCAAGTATTCTCTTCACATTGGAGCATCTTATCTCGGCATCGGTGCGAATACCAGGGTCATCTTCCAGTTCAAGGAGTTCAAGTGCTGCTGATAAGTCTCCGACCCTTGAATCAAGGTCTTTAAGGGGAGTGGTCCAGTTCTGAACCTTTTTTATTCCGGTAATAACCTCAAGAGCAGCATTCCGGTTGTCCCAGAAACCGCTTTCAGCCATTTCCGCTTCAAATTTCTTTTCTTTTGTCAGCAGGCCTTCGAAGTCAAAGACGCTCCTTGAGCAGACGAACCCTCTCCTCTGCCCCACGGACTTCCGTGACAAGCTCTTCGTGTGTCATTTTTCCTCCAGAAAGATTGGCAAGAACCGCAGAATATAATAGAAAAGTGATGGCTTCATCTGGATATTACGAAGTCCGCCAGATTCCGGCCGTTCTCTCCTCCTTCCGGTACAACTGAAACTGTCAATACAGAGACATCTTCATCAATCTGGTCCAGTATTCCTGAATGGTTATCTGAATGGAAACTTCCGCAGACAAAAAAGCAGCTTATGCCCCTGATTGAATTTGCCATTACAGCATCTTTAAGGAGCTGGGCTCTGTACATATTGTGTGGATCCATAGGCATTGAGTGCATTGCCCCGCCCATCATCTCCATTGTCTCCAGAAACCTGGAGCGATAGAAAGCTGAAGATGAGTCAACCTTAAGCTCATGAAAGAAGTCTTCCTCAGCCAATGCCTCCCAGCCTCCTGAAGCAACCATTGCCGCAAACCTTCTGGGAACATTGGCTGCTATTACATGAGCCCCCTTCTCAATTGCAGTCTGCACCAGCGGCGCGTAATCTGAGGAATAGTTTCCCCAGGGCCTTGAGCCTGCAAGGAATTCTTCCTGGGAAACCTCTCCTGCCAGATAACTGTTCAAAAGGCCCTGCACATCTGTCTCAAACATCTCCAGTGCCAGGGCCCTGGAGTCAGAGGCAAGTTCCTGCCAGATGTAAAGCTCCCATTCATGGGCAAGAGGGTCATCATGGGTCTCTCCTATAAAAACGACATCTGCTTCTGCAAGGGAAGATATCATCTCCTGAGGATCAACTGGAACACCGCCACTCTCTATGGTGCCAGCCGGTATTGCTGTAAGTGCAGCTGCTAACAGTATCATCTCTTTCTCCTTCTTTCAACCTTCAGCAATTCAAACGCTGCAAGGTAAATCAGTGTTGAGCCCCCTATGCAGAGCCAGTCCTGGAGTACCGGCTGCCCGAAGGACAGGAAACGGGAGGCAGGGGTGTAGATAACCAGAAGCGTAATGCAAATGGACCCCAGAATAGACCAGAGCAGAACAGGATTAGTGAAAAAGTTTCTGTTGAATATGGAGGTATACCTGTACCTTCTGGACATCACATTGGCATACTGACAGAAGGCAATGGTCAGGTATGCCAGGGTCATTGCCCGCATGTACTCCGGAGTAAAGGGCTCACCGGAAAAAAACGAAATGCCTTCACGAAATCCTGTAAATGCGTAGTTTCCAAAGGAAAGAACGCCGATAAGTGTGCCCAGGAAAAATACCTCCATGGAAGTCACTCTGTTCATAATGTGCGCCTTGAGATCCCTTGGCTTCTCCTTCATGATGCTCTTTGAGGGTGGATCAAATGTGAGGAAGGTAAGAGGCATCACCTCTGCAAGAAGATCTATCGCAAGAATCTGAATGGCCAGAATAGGCAGAGCCCAGTCTCCTATAGCCACAGCAATAAGTCCGATAACCACCACTGCCAGCTCTGCCATATTGGTGGTGAGCGATGCAAGAACCGTCTTCATCAGGTTGTTGTAGATTGTTCTGCCCTCTCTTACAGCGTGCACAAGTGAGGTAAAGCTGTCATCCAGCAGAATAAGCTCTGCAGCCTCCTTGGACACATCGGTACCGGTAACGCCCATTGCAACACCTATGTTGGCCTTTTTAAGTGCAGGAGCATCATTCACGCCGTCTCCTGTAACTGCAACCACCTCTCCATTGTCTTCAAGGATGGTCACGATACGAAGCTTGTGTTCAGGATTGACTCTGCTGAAAACCAGTGACCTGCCGGAGAGAAGAATATCCTTCAGCCTGCTGTCGTCCATCTCCTCAAGCTCACTGCCTGTATACACATCCGGATCGCCATTTCGGGAAAGCCCTGTGAGCCGACCTACTGCCTTTGCTGTTGTGGCATGGTCACCGGTCATTATTATCACCCTGATGCTCGCGTCGTGGCACGCTGCTATAGCTTCCTTCACTCCGTCTTTCGGCGGATCCATCATGAACACGAGCCCCAGGAACACCACATCTTTCTCGGCGGTCTCCATGGTGTAATCGCTGCCGTCATTCTCAAGGGGACGACAGGCAATGGCCAGTACACGGAGAGCTCTGTTGGAATACTCCTCGTTGAGCCTTGTTATCTCTGCTCTGTCCGCATCGGTTATTGGAACGATCCTGCCGTCCCTGTAAATGTACTTGCATACAGAGAGAACGCTTCCTGCGGCACCTTTCATTGCAAGCTGGTACCTGTCACCAAACTGTCTGACAGAACTCATCCGCTTTCTCTCTGAATCAAAGGGAAACTCCTGTATCTCCGGATTCTCCTCGTCTTCCATGGGGCTTCTGGTACCCGCCTTGGTTGAAAGGGTTACTATGGCAGCCTCTGTGGGATCCCCTACAGGATACCAGCCCCTGTGATCCTCATCAGGCTCATGAATCTCCGCGTTGGAGGCCATGGTTCCGGCATCCAGCATTATCTCAAGCTCATTGATTCTGTCCTGAGAGAGCTTTTTACCCCTGCTGTCCGCTATGTGCCCTTCAGGCTTGTATCCCTTTCCGGTAACAGTAAATTCCTCACCGTTAAACCACAGACCTGTAACAGTCATCTCATTCTTTGTCAGTGTTCCTGTTTTATCGGTACAGATAACAGAGGTTGATCCGAGAGTCTCCACGCTGGGGAGACTCTTTACAACCACTTTTCTCTCTGCCAGTCTTCTGCTTGCTGCGCTGAGAGCAACGGTAACCTGCGCAGGAAGAGCCTGGGGAACCGCCGCAACTGCTATACCCAGAGCGTATATCAGACTGCTGAATACAGAAAAACCCTGCCATACACCCACTAAGAAAAGCCCTATACTTAAAACAACAACTATGGCAGTAAGCCATTTCGCCAGACTGTCCAGCTCCATCTGAAGCGGAGACCTGGCTGAGGTTGTGGTTGATGTCATAGAGGCAATTTTTCCCATTTCCGTTGAAGTGCCTGTACGAACAACAACGCCCACAGCGCTTCCTGTGGCAACTGTGGTGCCGGTGTATGCCATGTTGACCCTGTCAGCGAGAATAGCTTCACCGGCTATTGCTTCAGTATTCTTCTCCTGGGGCATGGATTCACCTGTAAGGGAAAAGTCGTTGGTTCTCAGATTGAATGCCTCAAGAAGCCTTATGTCTGCAGGTACCCTGTCTCCTGCCTCAACGGAAACAATATCCCCTGGAACCAGCTCGCTCTGCTTCAACTCAGTGAGCTGACCATCGACAAAAACCTTTGCCGGTGATTTTATCAGTTCACGGAGTTTCTCAAGAATCTGCCCTGCCTTGTACTCCTGAATGAAACCGATAATTGCGTTTACCAGAACGATGACGAACATAACCGCACCATCCCGATAACTTCCCACTGCAACAGAGATGATGCCGGCAACGATAAGCACAAGAACAAGCAGTTCTTTAAGCTGCAGGAGAAACAGCACAAACCTGGAAACCTGTTTTTCCACTGCTATTGAGTTTGGCCCGTATATTCCTCTGCGCCTGGCAGCTTCCTCTCTGGAAAGCCCTTCCCTGCTGCTTTCAAGCCTGTCCAGCGACTCAGCAGGAGACAATCTGTAGAAATCCTGTTTGTTCATCATCTCTCCCGGTTCATGCCCATGTATTCCCTGCGAAGCATTGAATAAACCGCATCGTCCACATATTTATCGTTAAGCAGTTCCGCCTCCCTGAGAAATCCCTCAAAGACCATTCCCAGCCTCTCAGCAACTGCCCTGCTTGCCAGGTTTCCTTTGGCGCATCTTATACCTATTCTGTTAAGTCTCATTTCGCTGAAACCGTATTCAAGCAGCACTCTGCATGCTTCAGTAACCAGACCGCAGCCTGTATACCGGCTTCCCAGCCAGTATCCAAGCTCAGCGCTCCTGTTGGGCCAGTCAACTGAATGGAAACCTGCAACACCTGCAGCCTTCCCGCTGGAACGAAGCAGATAAGTCGGGCCTTTACCAAGGGTGTACCGTTCCGCCGCCTGCTCCGCGAAACCTCTTGTGTCATCCACAGCAGTAACCTCATCCACCCATGGAAGCCACCTGCGAAGATACTTTTTCTCCTGTTGAATCAGGGTGAACAAATCACCTGCATGTTCCGGAGCGATTAGTTCCAGGTCATCCTCCTCCATGGTGAGGGCACAGACGCGAATATAGCCTGAAAACGCCTGCAGGGTTATGTTCTGCGACTGTTCCTGCAAAGATTTATCCCGTACTGTTCACCAGCTTCAGCACAATTCTGGAAAAAGTTTAGAAAGATATTTTACATCAAGTTTTTCCGGCGGTAAAGTGCAGCGAATCACCCCACTGGTCTTCAGCAACAATGCGTCCTGCCTTCTCAACCCTTTCCTTCAGGTACTGCAGTGAATCCTCCCTGGCGCGGCCTACTGAAGGCTTGTTTTCGTAGAGAAGGTAGTTTTCCCTGAACTCCAGAGGTGTGAGCTGAGGCATGAGCACATTGGCACCGAAAGCAAGCCCCTTCTCCCTGCCTTCAGGATCAAGAGCCTGAAGTGCAGTGGTTGCAGCCACATTGGTATTCTTTGTAATAAGTCTGGTAAGGGCTATCATCATAAGCCCCAGATGAGTTCGCTCTGAATCACTCAATACTTCAGCATCTCCCATAGGTGTATCCTTGTGCGGAATGAACGGGCCCATGCCGAACATGTCAAAGTCGTGTTCTCTGTAAAACAGCAGATCATTCGCCAGCATCTCAGGGGTCTGGCCGGGAAGACCTATCATTACACCGGTACCTACCTGAAAACCTGCAGCTCTCAGGTACTCCAGACTCCTGAGCCTTGATTCAAGAGTCTGTTCCTCAGGGTGAATGGATCTGAACAGATCTTCATCGGTGGTTTCTATACGGAGAAGGTATCTGTGAGCCCCTGCCTCCCTGAACCTCTCATAGGTCTCTCTGGTATGCTCTCCTACACAGAGGGTAATTCCCAGGCCTGACGGAAGCACCGATGATACTGTTTCCTTCTTTATTCGCCTGACAAGCCTCTCAACGAAGGATATAAAATTCTTATCGTGTCTCTCGCCTGACTGGAGAACCATTGAGCCGTACCTTACTCCGGCACACCATCTGGCAGCATCCACAATGGCATCCTCAGAAACTGTGTATCTGTTAACAGAGGTATTGGACCTTCTTATACCGCAGTAACCGCAGTCCAGAGCACAGATGTTGGAGAACTCCACCAGCCCCCGGTAGTAAACTTTTCTGCCGCAGTAGTGAAGAACAGTGGCTTCAGCCTGGGCCCGTACAGCCTCAATCAGAGCAGGATCTTTCTCTTTCAGAAGCCCTGCCAGCATATCCCTTGAGGGGGTTTCCTGAAAGATAGCCGGTATCTCATCCGGCTGCGGTTTCAAATAGGCCATTCCCTGCCCCTTTCACATCAGGTCAAACATACCGCTTTTTATCGGATTCGGCGCTACCTCCGTAATATCCCTGAAACTATATTAGCCCCTATGTTTAATTCAGCGCTGGAAATATTTGCAGGGTTCAGGGATGTTGTAAGCGTTCATCCTGTCTTTGGAATAGGCATTCTTCTGGTGGGCAGCTTCTTCCTTGGAAGGCTGGCTGCGAAAGTTAGAATACCCTCTATAACAGGCTTCATCATAGCAGGTCTGCTGCTTGGGCCAGGCTGTCTGGGCATGATACACACCGATCTCCATGACGAACTTGGAGCTGTTACCGAAGTGGCTCTTGCGGTTATCGCTCTTGTAATAGGTTCTGAATTCAGTCTTTCCAAGCTGAAAAGAACAGGAAAAGCAGTTGCGATAATAACCCTCTTTCAAATGTTCCTCTCTTTTGCAGCAGTCACTCTTGTTCTCTATTATTCCAGGCTTATGCCGCTGGAAGCTGCGGCGCTTCTTGGAGCAGTTGCCTCGGCAACAGCACCGGCGGCAACTGTGGCCATAGTTCGAGATCTGAAGGCGAGAGGCCCCTTCATCGACCACCTCTACGGAGTTGTGGCCCTTGATGATGCAGGCTGCGTGCTTCTCTTCAGTATTGTTGCCGCATTTGCAGGAGGCTCAATGGGAGCAGAGGGATTCAGCCTGCTTCACGGCATTATCCACGCCGTACAGGAGATAGGCGGTTCTCTGGCGCTGGGCGGTTTAACAGGCTGGCTGCTTCATATGTTTACCAAAGGCAAAGGACGGTCCAACGAGGTCTATATCATAAGCCTGGGAATGATATGCCTGCTCACTGCTGTGGCAACCACCTACGGTTTCTCACCTCTGCTGGCAGGAATGACAGCAGGAGCAGTGCTTGCCAATATCAGCAGAGGAGCCCACAGAATAATCCTCTCACTTGAACAGCTTTCGCCTCCTCTTTACGCAACATTCTTCGCCATAGCAGGAACAGAACTGAGCTTCAGCGCCTTCTCAAGCGGCCCTGTACTCATTATGGGCGCACTCTTTATCTTTGCCAGGGCATTCGGGAAATACTTTGGTGTATGGACAGGAGCAAAACTTGCAGGTTCTTCACCTCTGATAAGGAACTATCTCGGGCTTGCAATGCTTCCACAGGCAGGTGTAGCCATCGGTCTTGCTCTCTACATTCAGGCTGCTCCGTTCTTCGCCGGTCATCAGGAACTTGCAGCAACAATGGTCAGTATCGTCCTTATGAGCGTTTTTGTCAATGAACTCTCCGGCCCTCCTGTTTCCAAATACGCAGTGATCCGGGGCGCAACTCTTTAGGGAGTGCATATGAAAATAGAATCTATTCTTGACATATCCGGCTGCAAGCTGAAAATGACAGCAGGGAACAGGAATCAGGCAATGGAAATGATGGCCGGTCTGCTGGCAGAAAACCCTGCAGCTGCAAACACTTCCAGACAGGCTCTCCTTGAGGGAATGCTTCAGCGGGAAGAGCTGGGAACAACCGCTGTAGGCAACGGCGTAGCTGTACCCCACTGCAGACTTGATGAAATGAAGGGTTTCGCCCTTGCTCTTTCAGTATGCGGCAAGGGTGTTAACTGGAACTCCCTTGACGGAAGGTCAGTTCACATCATTGCAGCCATTGCCGGGCCTTCAGATGCAACAGAGGAGCATCTCAGACTTCTTGCAGGCACTGCCAGAGTTCTGGGTAACGGCAGAGCCAGATACGAGCTTCTGAACAGCGAAACCGAGTTTGCCATGAGAGAGGCTTTTCTCTATCACCTCTCCCCTGTAACAGCAAGTCAGAAGAAAAAATGCAGAAAGAAACTTCTGATTATGGTACTTCAGGAAGAAAAAACATATAATGATGTTATGGAACTCTTCCTGGAAATGGGAGTTGAGGGGGCTGTAACTGTCAGCTCTGAAATGATGGGGCCAATGCTCTCAAATGTTCCCATTTTCGCAGACTTCATGGATGTTCTTGGCAGAAGCAGGCCTGAACCGAGGCTGGTTCTGGTTCTGGTTCCTGAAAGTGATATTGACGGAACAGTTTCTGCCGTGGAGGGAATAACAGGTGATCTGGACAACCACAGAGGAGCCTGTATCATTGTATTGGATACTTTATCAGTCCGGGGAAGCCTGGAGACCTTGTGACGAAAGGACCGGTAATGAGCGATCTCAGCAAAAGAATGAACGAGTTGTTTGGAAGAATTGAAAAGAACAACCTCTGGCGCCAGCGTCAGTGCATTAACCTGATACCAAGTGAGAACACCCCGAGCCCTCTTGTAAAAGCATGCGAAATCTGCGATCCTGCAGGCAGATATGCTGAACACAGAACCATGAAGGGCAAGGAAGTTTACTTCTATCACGGAACTGACTTCATAAAGGATATTGAGACAGAAGCCCAGGAAGCTCTCTGCGAATACTTCGGCTGCAGTGAAGCTGAACTGAGACCTGTAAGCGGTCAGATGTCCAACGAAGTTGTATTCAAGGCAGTTACCAGATTTGTTAACAGAACTTCTCCTGAAGGCACATTCAGAAAACTCAGAGCAGTTATGAACAATGATCTGGGCAAAGGCGGCCACCTTTCCAGCCAGCCTATGGGCGCACTGTTCAACTTTGTTGAGATAGACAGGGCCACAGGCAGGGAAAACTGCATCAACTTCCCTGTTCAGAAAGACAATCCCTACAAAATCGACGAAGAGAGAATGATAGAGCTTCTTGACGAAACAAAACCTGAACTGGCTGTTTTCGGAAAAAGCATGTTCCTCTATCCTGAGCCGGTAAAGCTCTTCTGCGACCACATTGCCAACTGGGAGAAGAAACCGGTGGTCATGTATGACATGGCCCATGTGTTCGGCCTTTACGGCGCTTTCCAAGCTCCTCTCGCTGAAGGCGCAGATCTGGTTACAGGCTCCACACACAAGACATACTTCGGCCCCCAGAGAGGTGCCATAGTCAGCAACATGGCAAAGAAGACTCCCTTCAGAAAACTTTGGCTGGACATAAAGAGCAGAGCCTTCCCCGGCTCTACCTCCAACCATCATCTTGCAACCCTTCTGGGACTGCTGGTTGCAACTTATGAAATGAACGCCTTCAAGGATGAATACCAGAACAAGGTGCTTTCAAATGCAAGGGCCTTCGCAAAGCACCTTGCCGACAACGGCCTTAAGGTGGAAGGTGATCCTGCAGACGGATACACAAAAACCCATCAGGTGGTTGTAAGGGTCATTGACCATGCAGACGGTGCCATTATCGCCGACAGACTTCAGGATAACAATATAGTGGTTAACTACCAGGCACTTCCGGATGATGACACCTTCCTGACCTCCAGCGGCATCAGAACCGGCGTAAGTGAAATGACCAGATACGGAATGAACGAAGACGACTTCGGCACTCTGGCTGAACTTATGGCCAGAGTTATCATCAGGAACGATAATGTTGCTGAAGAAGTTACAGCATTCAGACAGAAGTTTACAACCATGAGGTACACGCTGCCGCTGAAAGAATCTCTGGAACTTGCCTCCAGAGCAATGGCAAGCGCATGGCCCACTGGAGACTATGTAAAGTTGTTCGCCGACAACCTGTCGAAACTTGTTTAGCAGCCTGTAATGCTCAAGACGCTGAGAGTATGCAAAGCTGCTGTGAGGGCTGGCTTTGATAAGATTGCATAACATGTTGCTGCGCGAACAGGTATGGAATGATACCTGTTGAAGAAGAGCAGCAGAATCTGTTGCCTGAGATTGGGCATAACACTGTTGCAGAGAGTTATAACCGCCGGCAGAACAACCCTGCCGGCGGTTTCTGCACAAAGGAAGGATTACAGCCATGACCGTACTGATGCTTTCAATTCTGCTCTCCTTCTCTCCTGTAAAAGGTGATACCGGCCTTGGTCTCATCGCAGGAAGCCGCACAGGCGTTAGTTTCAAGCATTTCACCTCTGTCACCAATGCTTTTGACGCTGCTGTGGCCTGGAGCTTTTCAGATGACTGGGTGTCGCTTCACAGCGACTATCTCTGGCACAGTTTTGGTGATATAAATGTTGAAAAGGGCAGAATGCCATGGTATTACGGTATTGGTGCATGGATCGCCTTTGATGACCAGAACTCTGCAGGGATTCGGGTTCCTCTGGGGCTGGAATACCTCTTTGCCGGCAGTGACATCGACCTTTTTCTGGAGGCTGCTGCCGGTCTTGAAGTAATACCTGACACAGACTTCAGGATGGACGCAGGCTTCGGCATAAGGTTCTTCTTCTGACACCAGAGTATAACGAATAACTCTTATCTGCAGATTCACAATGCCCACGCCTGTGAGTTTTTCCAGTTCTGCTTCATTTCACCGCAGGTATTCATCAGGGTGTAGCTGTTGAGAGAGTCGGGGCCGGTTTTTCCAAGAGGCCATGGAATTCCAGGGGCAATGGAAGAGAGAATCAAGGCAGCCCAAAGACTTGCTGTAAGGTTCCTAACATTATTACTCACCGCCAATCTGCCAGATAGTGAAGGGGAACCTTATTGGCCCGTACTCCAGAGGTCCGGTCATTCCAAAGCATCCATCAGGAGAGAGCCTGACAACATTGCCGTATCCAGCTTCCGCTCTGAAGATTACAGAATTCATGAAAAACAGCTCAAAAGGTGTCCTCCTGGAGCCTTGTACTGAGTAAGTTGCAGCAAACAGAGTTCCATTGTTTGAGCAATATTGGCCGAGGATATATCTGTCACATATATCATGCTCTTTCACAGTCCAAACCACAGATCCGTTCAGAATCGAAAGATAGTCGCTACCTGTAAAGTAATACTCACCGTTTGGTGACCATGAAAGCTTAGAGGACAGTTCTGAGGTAGATACAGATATTTCCTCGCCATCTGGAATCGAGAACAGCTGGGTGTTTCCTTCTGCTGATGCAATGAGGCAGTAGTTGCCTTCAGGGGATATACAGGGGTTAACTCCAGCAGGAATGTTTGCTTTAGTTGAAAGAGTCCAAAGCAAATTGGCTCTTGAATCAAACAGTGATAAAGGATTAGGGCTATCTGCACCTGTTTGCCGGCTAACAACAGTATAGTCTCCTAAGGGACTGATTGAGCATTCCGGGAAATACAGTTTCTCTGAATACATTGAGAAAGAACCTTCATCAGAATTCAGAAGAAAAAGATAGCCTGCCTCAAATTCAGGAACATCGTCTTCTGATGAAGCAATTAGTGCAGCACAGGTACCGTCACGGGAAAGCTCCATGATCGGATCAATAAGCGCCAAGTCTCCCGTTTTCTCTCCAAACCTGTTGTAAACGAAACCGGACTCATTCCAGAGGTTGGTTTCGGGATTTCTTTCTCCTGGAAGCAGTTCTCCAGGGAGATCTATGATGAAGTGTTCCTGCCAGTAGGATTCACCGTATCGGATCTTGTCAGCTTCTACTTCTATCGGTACTCCATCCTCACTGTAGAAGCGGTGGAACTCCTGG
>PDWJ01001256.1_pt1 | contig 32090 bp, 31 predicted proteins | sample 1430881 | NCBI WGS metagenome assembly PDWJ01 (sample SAMN01162460, study PRJNA174530) | Oral metagenome, whole genome shotgun sequencing project. | biome: Marine environment; feature: Marine mammal; material: Swab sample of the gingival sulcus; isolation source: swab sample of gingival sulcus...
GCTAATGGGTCATTATAAAATGGAGCGGAAGACGGGATTTGAACCCGCGACCCTCGCCTTGGCAAGGCGATGCTCTACCACTGAGCCACTTCCGCATGATATCGTCTCGCGACAACACATAAATATTATAACAATCGCCAGCACAAGTCAAGTACTTTTTTAAATTTTTATTTTGTTTTTCGTCATTAATCTGACGCTAAACGGGTATAATATAGGAAGTGAACAAGTTGTGATAAATGAGGTGCAAAATGTTTAAATCTGAATCATCGTTGAGAAGGCTAATCGCGACTATTTGCGTAGCGGTTTTTATCACCGCTTACGCCATCGTCAATATCGGCGCTATTAATTCGGGAATAGCGAAGTTCTTTAAAATACTCACGCCGTTTTTTATCGGCTTTGGCATAGCCTACGTCCTGAACAGACCGATTAGTTATATTGCTACAAAGTTTAAAGTTAAACGGGTTATTACAGTAATGATCGTTTACATATTGTTGCTGGCACTTATTGCGACTTTTTCAGCATTTGTGTTGCCGACGGTAATCAACAGCAGCATCAGTTTGGGCTACGAGGTTTCAAAGGGTGTCACGACGCTGGTTTCGCGGGTAGAAAGTACTGACATGGGCGCGCTCAGCAAGGTGATAGACGCCAATATCAATAAAATTGCCGAATTTTTAACCGGTGCATCGAACTTTATCATCGTCAATCTATCGTCGATTTTCGCGACGATTACTGCGACGTTTATGAACATATTCTTTGGCATTATCATTTCGATTTACATGTTACTAGACAAGGAAAAAATCGCCAAGCTCTTTAAGCGCGTGACGCTGATTTTGTTTGGCGCCGATAAAGGGGAGGGCATAATAGAATACTTTGCCAAGGCAAATGTCGTCTTTTCACATTTTATTACTGGCTTAATCGTAGAGTCTTTGATTGTCGGCTCGTTGGCGTTTATCTTCTTTAAACTGTTTGGCGTGCGCTATGCTGTCATCTTGGCAATTATTATTACTTTTACAAACGTCATTCCCTATGTCGGTCCATTTATCGGTGCGATACCGGCGATTACGGCAACGCTTTTATACGACCCGACTAAGGCAATTTGGGTTGCGCTATTTATCGCCCTCTTACAACAAGTCGACGCCAATCTTATCGGCCCGCGCGTGATGGGCAATTACATCGGCTTAGAACCAATTTGGATTATTCTATCGATTACTATCGGCGGTGGCTTTTTCGGCGTCTTGGGTATCTTGTTGGCAATTCCGACCGGTGCCATTATCAAAATTTTACTCTCTCGATCCTTGAGCTATTACAACGATACACATGGCAATGTTTAAAGTGTAATTTTCTTCTCCAACAACATATCGCTTAACGATTTTACGCCGCCCACGCTGGTGGCGCTCTGCAAAGCGTCGACAACGCTGGCAGCTACGGCTTCAACCGTTGCGCTAAACAGGTCTTCGAGTAAAATGTCAGGTAATCGCGTACTGCTCAGCAGCGATTTAGCATCTCTCTTGCGATTGTAATCGGGCACGCGGTTTGCCGTGGAAAAGGCGATTGCAATATCGCCGCTACCGTTACCGAATGTGCTGCCGACGCGAGCAATACCTGCTGTGGCGCGCTTTGCAATGCGCTTTAGTTGACGGGATTCGAGTGGGGCGTCAGATGCGATAATTACCATAATCGAGCCTTTTTCCAAGTGGTCTGAATCGTCATTGGCAAAAAGCTCTAAACCGATTGGACGATTGTCGATTATCAGTTGCCGACCTTTACCGTGATTGGCTAAGACCAGTGTGCCAATCGTATATTCAATGCCCAATATTTCGACGACGCGCGATGCGCTGCCGATGCCGCCCTTTAAATCGTGACACACCATGCCGCGACCGGCGCCGACGGAACCGCATTCAAAATCGGTTTTTAAGTCGTCGATGGCAGCTGCGACGTGTTCTTTTGTAATCGATTGCCTGGCGATGTCGTTTACTTTGGCGTCGTTGCATTCGCCAACGACGACGTTTATCGACTTGACGTCGTAATTTTCAGCTTTACAACATTCCAGCATATAGCTGACCAAGGCGTCGTGTACGCGACCGACGCAGAGCGTATTTGTCAGTCCAATAGGACTTTCCAGTGTTCCCAGTTCATCGATTTGAACGAGACCTGCGGTCTTTCCATAGCCGTTGATGACGTAACTCGCCGCCGGCAATTTGTTTAAAAAGGGGTTGTCGGGGCAGGGCATAACAATCGTTACACCGGTTTGGACATCGCCCTGATCGATTGTGTGGTGACCCACGGTTACACCTTTGACATCAGTTATTTTGTTTAGTTTTCCAGTATTGTACATAATACCTCACCATCTTTCATATGTGTGTTTCTATTACTATTATTGTAGCTTTGTCATCTCGACCGCTAGCACTTTTGTCATGTTGAGACATTTTGCATTTAAAAGCCGAGATTTCTCGATTTCGCACTTCGTGCTACACTCAAAATGACAGAAATGCGCATGTCCTGTCGACCGGAGCAACGAAGGTGCGCAGTGGAGACATCTCGCCTTTGTTTTCAACTACAGGGTTAGCGGTTTTGTTTTTCCCGACCAACAGACTAACGGACCAACTGACCAACGGATAGCGGAATCGCTTTCCGCCTATTATTTTATCATATATTCAAAATTTGTACCATTGCATAAAACAATCAGAGATGTGCATAAAATTATCAGATATTGCTATTGACCAAACAAGTCATATGTGTTATTCTGGTATAAGTAAATTTTCAAGAGGTTATCATGAACTTAGTAGCTAATTATTCTTTAATTATCATTTCAATTATTATTGGCATTATCGCTATCGATAGTGTCGTTTTGCGTTGTATTGATTGAGATGACAAAGAATTGAGCGTTTGTTGCCTATCAGTACAATGCTGATAGGTTTTTTATTTGGGAGGAAAGCATGAAATTTACAGGGGCGCAGATTGTTATAAAAACGCTTGTCGATCGCGGTATAGACACTGTCTTTGGTTATCCGGGCGGTGCTGTATTGGATATTTACGACGAATTATATAAAAACAGTGACAAAGTTAAGCACGTCAAGACAGTGCACGAGCAGGGTGCCTGTCACGCGGCAGATGGCTATGCCAGAGCAAGTGGTAAAGTTGGCGTGGTGTTTGCCACCAGCGGACCGGGTGCGACCAATTTAGTAACCGGTATAGCGACGGCATATCTCGATTCTAGCCCAATCGTCGCGATTACGGGAAATGTCGCGGTATCGCACTTGGGCAGAGACAGCTTTCAAGAAGTCGATATCGTCGGCATTACCGAGCCGATCGTCAAACACAGCTTTATTGTACACGACGTCAACGAACTGCAACAAGTGCTGCACGACGCCTTTGAAATTGCAGCTGCCGGTCGTCCGGGACCGGTATTGGTAGATATACCGAAGAGCGTGCAAAGAGATAGTTGCGAACTGTTGGAGAAGTGTCTCGACTACGATTTAGATAGCGGCTTGCCCGCGCAAAGCGAACTCGCCAAAGCAGTGGCGTTAATCGAAGCAAGCGAGCGACCGGTCATTTACAGCGGTGGCGGCGTCGTCTCTGCAAATGCCGGCGAACAAGTCGTCGCACTGTCGCAAAAAATTGACGCGCCGATAATACTCAGCCTGATGGGATTATCGGGAGTACCGGCATCTTATCCGCTCAATTTGGGAATGTGCGGCATGCACGGTAAGTACGCCGCTTCGACGGCGCAAGCGGCGTGCGATTTAATGATCGTCGTCGGTTCGCGCTTTAGCGATCGCGCGACCGGCGATACGTCGAAATACACCAAGCACTGTAAAGTGTTACACATTGAAATAGACGAGGCGGAAATCAACAAAAACGTCGATGTCGATTTCTCGCTGGCTGGCGATGCCAAGCAAATACTGGCAGCTTTAACCGAACACTTGGCGAATTCCGAGAAACGCGAATGGATAGACAGTGTAAAAGCTTATCAGCAAAGCGAAAACAATGATATGCTCGGACACTTCACTGCCGATCGCATTCTAAAAGCGCTCAATCGACATTTTAACGGCGGCACCGTCGTTACGACGGACGTAGGACAACACCAAATGTGGACGGCGCTTTATTACGACTTTGAAAAGCCGCGTACATTTTTGACCTCGGGAGGTCTTGGCACGATGGGCTTTGGCTTTGGCGCCGCAATCGGCGCCTGCATAGCAAACGACAAGCGACCGACGCTCTTTATGACCAGCGAAGGCAGTTTTGCAATGAATTTAAACGAGCTTGCAACGGCGGTTAAAGAGTCTTTGCCAATTGTTATAGTCGTCTTGAACAACGGCGTGCTGGGCATGGTTAGGCAGTGGCAAAACATCTTTTACGACAAGCGCTTTTCGGAGACGACAATTGATGAAAAAACTGATTTTGTGATGCTCGCCAACGCCTTTGGCGCAAGCGGTTATAACATCGACTCGGTAGAGGCATTAAATGGCGCATTGCGCGATTACGACGGCAGCAGACCGATGCTTTTAAACTGTAAGATAGATAAAGACGAAATGGTCTTTCCGATGATTCCTCCGGGAACGTCAGTTGACAAGATGATTGTGAGGTAAATATGAGTGAGCGATTTGTAGTTGGATTAGTGGTCAAAAATAGATTTGGCGTTCTCAGTAGGATTTCCGGGCTGATGAGTAAACGCGCCTTTAATATCGACAGCATCGCCAGCGGCGCGTCGCCACAAGCTGAGTTTACGCGCGTCACAATTGTCGCGCGCGGTGACGATTATGTTAAAGATCAGGTCGTCAAACAACTCAGAAAACTAGTAGATGTCAAAGAAGTGCACTTATTTAAAAACGAAGAAATATCGATTGAACACGCGCTGGTAAAAATAAGAGTAAATGAAGAGAATAAGCAGTCGATCAATCAGTTGATATCGGATTACAGCGGAAAAATTATGGATTTTAGCTGCGATCACGTTACGACCGAAGTGTCCGGAGATACTGCTAAAGTAGAACGGTTTATCGAAAGAGCAGGCGATTTTGGCATCGTTGAAATGTGCCGTTCCGGCGTGATAACGATGGCGCGCGGGGCTGAGAACTCACTATCAGAAAGATAGATAAGGAAGATGTTTTTAATAACAATAGGTAATTCGTCTAACGATTTATTCATTGCTGTTTATAGACGTGGGTTATGTGGTATAAGATAAACAGTATGACGAGATGAGGGGAATTGGGTGAAAATCTCAAACGGTCCCGCCACTGTGTTGTCGAGAATTGACGAGAAGCACTTGCTGTCGTCGATTTGATGAAGCTTAGTCAGAATACCTACTCGTCTAAAAAAACCGTAAATCTACGCGCGATGGATGGTTTAATTGGCTTTGCGTTCGCGCAAAGCTCTTTTAAAGTATAATGTGTGGAGGTATAGATGAAGATAGCGTTGGCACAAATAGACAACACGTTTTCGATTGAAGACAACCTAAAAAAGATTGTCGCTATAGTAGAAGGTAATGACGCCGATTACTTCGTGTTTCCGGAGTCGTGTATTACCGGCTATTCGTCAGATCCTGCAAGAGTTGTGACGATTACGCGCCAATCTGAAGTGTTGCAAGATTTGAAGCAGCTGGCCACCAAGAAGAATTGTCATATCTTTGCGGGGGCTAATTTAGATTTAGACGGCAAGCACTACATTGCCTATATGCACTTTCACGAGGCAATCGATTATTATTTTAAGACGCATTTGGGAACGCGCGAAGTGAAGCACTTTAGTAGTGGCGATGCCTTAAAAGTATTTGACGCCACGCGCCCGACGGGCGTTAGCATCTGCATCGAAAGTCACTTTCCGGACATCGCGCAGACGCTCAGATTAAAGGGGGCGGAAATTTTGCTGGTTCCCTTTGCTTCGCCCAAGACTTGCGGCGGACGGCAAAAGCTGTGGCACAAGTATTTGCCGGCGCGCGCCTATGACAATCAAGTATTTTTGTTTGCCACCAATTTAACCGGTGAGCGCGACGGCTTAACATTTAGCGGTGGCATGATGGCGGTCGACCCGCGGGGCAATATTATTTACGAAAACTACGAGGCGGTAGAACGGGTTGCGGTAATAGAAATAGACGAGCATGCAGTCGCTAAGGCAAGGCGAAAAGTAAAGGTCAATTACATAGCGCGAAGGCGCCCTGAATTGTATGGAGGATAAGATGGATTATATAAAAAAGCCAATGGCGATTGAAGACGAGAGCTTTCGCATAATCGGCGAGGAAGCGGCGGATAAGTTGACGCGCTTTAACGAAGATGAGCTGGCGATTGTCAAACGCATTATACACACGACGGCGGATTTTGAGTATGCCGATTTGGTCGAATTTCACCCGCGCGCAATCGAGGTTTGCAAGGCGCTTTTTAGCAAGTCGGGCTGTAAAATTTACACCGATACGACAATGATTATTCACGGCGTGAATCGCAAAAGTAAAAAACTGGGCATCGAATTGGTCAACTACGTTCACGACGCAGACGTCTACGCGCGTTCTGAAAAAGAGGGCATCACCAGGTCGATGGCGGCAATTGAAAAGGCGATTGACGACGCGGCAATTAAAATTTTTGCAATCGGCAACGCGCCGACGGCGCTCTTTAAATTAAAGGAATTAATTGAAAACGGACACCCCAAACCGGAACTGATTATCGGTGTGCCGGTCGGTTTTGTCGGCGCAGCCGAATCCAAGGAAATTTTGACCGATTTGGGCGTACCTTATATTCGCATTAATGGTCGAAAGGGCGGCAGCCCGGTGGCGGCGACGATCATCAACGCCATTATGAAACTAGTTTAGGAGCAGTCTATGAAAGGTAAATTATACGGCGTCGGCGTCGGACCGGGTGATCCCGACTTGCTGACGATCAAAGCCAAAGATATCATCAATGGCGTCGACGTGCTATTTTGTCCCGTAAAAGGCGATAAAAGTGAGAGTTTTGCGTATGCCATCGTCGAACCGCATTTGCATAATAAAGACGTCGAAATCGTCGATTTGACCTATATTATGAACTATAAATGGAATGAAATCGAAGACCAGTGGCAAAAGAACGCCAAAATTATCGAATCGCATTTGGCTAAGGGCAAGCGTTGCGCCTTTATTACACTGGGCGATCCGACGGTCTATTCGACTTTTATGTATACGCTCGAGCGCATTGCAATGACGGACTACGAACTAGAAATCATACCGGGAATCACTTCGTTTTGTGCGACTGCTGCGGTCTTTGGCAAACCGCTGACAGCTTGGCAGGAAACGCTTAAAATTATTCCGGTACGCAAAAATGACAGTGCGCACTTGCGCGATCAGATCGCCAACGAAGACAATTTAGTTTTGATGAAGCCGTCAAATGACGCCTCTACAATCGTCGGCGCCCTAGAAGAACTTGGCTTGACGAAAAACTTTAAAATGATTAGCAAGGTCGGCACGCCGGCCGAAAGCATTGTCGACGATATCGAACAACTAAAAAACACCAAAATTCCCTATCTTTCGACGATGATTATAAAAAAAGGGGGTTTTAATGACTAGTGTTTACTTTATCGGCGCCGGACCGGGCGACCCAGAACTGATTACAGTCAAGGGCAAGCGCCTAGTTAAAGCGGCAGATATCATTATCTATGCCGGTTCGCTGGTGCCAAAAGCGGTAATCGAAGACCACAAAGCGGGAGCCGAGGTGTACAATAGTGCCGAGATGACTCTAGATGAAGTGATCGACGTCATGGTGAAGGGTGTAGCAGAGGACAAAGTTATCGCCCGCGTTCACACCGGTGACCCCGCCATCTACGGTGCGCATCGCGAACAGATGGATGAACTCGACAAGCACGGTATAACGTATCAAGTCGTGCCGGGCGTCAGTTCGTTTTTGGCGTCGGCGGCCGTCATCAACAAGGAATTCACATTGCCCAACGTATCGCAGACGGTTATTTGCACGCGCATTGCCGGCAGGACGCCAGTGCCCGAAGATGAGGCGCTCGCCGATTTGGCGAGGCATCGCGCTTCAATGGCGATTTTCTTATCTGTGCAGCGCATCGCCGAAGTGGTCAGAGAGCTTTGCAAGCACTACCCGAGGACGACGCCGGTCGTCGTCGTACAGCGTGCGACCTGGCCGGATCAAAAAATTGTGCACGGCACTTTAGAAACCATCGAGCAGTGCGTGCGCGCCGCGAAAATAACCAAGACGGCACAGATTTTAGTCGGCGATTTTTTGGGTGATGAATACGAAAAATCACAGCTTTACAATTCTAAATTCAGTCACGGCTATAGAAAAGCTGAAAAATAATACTTATAAACACATAATCACAAAGGAGAAGATATGAAAAAATTAATGACAATACTTACGATTGCAGCATTGGCAATTGCACTGACTGCTTGCGGCAGTCAATCTGAACAGGCGACGACCAGCGAGACGACGGTGCAGACGACCGAAGTTGCCGCTACGACAACTGAGGCGCCGACTACCGAGGTAGAACAGAAATGGCCACTTGAGGTGGTCGACGTGGCGGGCAATACGCTTACCTTCGAACAGCCACCGCAGCGCGCCATTAGTTTAATGGGCTCATACGCCGATTTATGGGTCGAGGCAGGCGGCGATTTAGTCGGCGTGGTCGATACTAAAATATTAAATGAAAAGATTAAAGACAAGCCCAAAGTCGGCAAGTTGTCGACGCCAAATATCGAGGCGATTTTGGCGCTGGAACCGGATTTTATCATCATTCGCGCCGCCTACGAAAAACAAATGGCAATTATGCCGATTATGGCGGAAAACGATATTCCGGTATACCAATGTAATTACAATAGTTTGGAAGAAACTGCAAAAGTCTATCGCGATTTCTGCGATATTCTCGGCAACGATTCTCTATACGACGAGAAAATGGTTCCGTTAATCGAACAAGTTGAAGCCATGCAGGAAAATAAAAAGGACTTTACCTATCTATTGCTCTTTTCGACATCTAAGAGCGTTTCTACCAAAGACAACAACGTCTCGGCGGAAATTATCGACGGTTTGGGCGGTGTGAATATCACTAAAGAATACAAAATTGCCGACGAAGAAACCAAACAGTTCAGCTTTGAAAAAATACTGGAAGCCGACCCCGATTACATCTTTGTCCAGACCATGGGCAGCGTGGAAAAAGCCAAGGAAAGACTCGATAAAGACATTTATTCTAACCCGGCTTGGTCGTCGCTGTCGGCAGTTAAAAATGGCAAATTCTTCTATTTGCCTAAGGAGTTGTTCCTGTATAAGCCAAATATGAAATACCCGATGGCGTATCGATACATGGCGGACATATTAGAGGGAAAGATAGAAAGTGACAAATAGTGTCTATAAAAAGAAAATTGTGATTATCGCCGTTATATACGCGCTGCTAGTCGTCAGTTTAATTGTCGGTATCAGCCTCGGTTCGCTGCGCATTTCGCCGCTTGAGGTGGTTAAGTCGATTTTTTCGACCGAGAACAAGTTATATCACAATATCATTTACAACGTGCGCTTGCCGCGCAATTTAATCGCCGCTTTTGTCGGCATCAACTTAGCGCTGGCAGGTGCGACGCTACAGGGCGTGCTGAACAATCCGCTGGCGAGTCCCAATTTAATTGGCGTCTCCAGCGGCGCCGGCTTTATGGCGTTTGTAATCATGATTATATTTCCCGATTACAGCTATTTAGTGCCATTTGGCGCCTTTGTCGGCGCACTGGCGACGACGCTATTAATCTATCTATTGGCTTGGAAAAAAGGCGTTAGCCCAATTAGGTTGATTCTATCTGGCGTCGCCGTTTCGGCGTTTCTCGGCGCCGGCATTAACATTTTAATGACATTTTATCCGGAGCGCGTCACCGGCGGTCTCAGCTTTTTAATCGGCGGCCTATCTGGACGAACTTGGCCAGATTTTCAAATGATATGGCCCTATACGCTGGTCGCGGGTATACTTTGCCTTTTGTTATCGAATCAGGTCAACATCTTGTTGTTGGGTGACGAAGTCGCCACGGGACTCGGTCTGAGCGTTGAAAAGTATCGTCTGATACTGATTGTGCTGTCGTCGCTGTTGGCGGCAAGTGCCGTCTCCGTCGCCGGGATATTGGGTTTTATCGGCTTAATCGTACCGCATATTGCGCGTCTGTTAGTCGGTTCCGATTATCGCTTTTTATATCCGGCGACGATTGGATTGGGAGCGGCGGTGTTGGTTGCCTGCGATGCGTTGGCGCGCATGCTATTTGACCCAATCGAATTACCGGTAGGCATTATTATGGCGATTTTGGGTGCGCCGTTCTTTTTGTACTTGTTGAGGGATAGACGATGATTATAGAGACGATAGATCTTTCAATTCAATACGGTGATAAAACTGTCGTCAAAGATGTCAATATGCACGTCAACGAAGGCGAATTTATCACTATCGTCGGTCCCAACGGCTGTGGCAAGTCGACTTTATTAAAGGGCATATCGCGCATTATAAAGCCGGCTAAGGGGCAGATAAAGTTGTGGGGCGTCGATATAAAGTCAATGCAGAGCAAAGAAATAGCCCGTCGCATCGCCGTTTTACCGCAAATACGCAAGACGCCAAGCGACTTCGACGTCGAGACTTTAATTCGCTATGGGCGCTATCCGCACGGCAATTTTATGGGTAGGCTCGGCCCGGAGGATCGTCAAATTATCGACTGGGCGGTAGAGAAGACTGGCATGGCTAAATTGCGCTATAAAAAGCTCGATAATCTGTCGGGCGGCGAAAATCAGCGCGCTTGGATTGCGATGGCATTGGCGCAAAAAACCTCCGTCATCGTGCTCGACGAACCGACGACATTTTTGGACATCGCGCATCAATTGGAAGTACTCGAACTGTTGCGCGAACTAAACGAGGAAGAAAAAGTGACGATTGTGTTGGTATTGCACGATCTCAATCAGGCAATCCGCTATTCCGATCGCACTTATGTGATGCAGTCGGGAGAGATTGCGACCGTCGGCAATCCCGAAAGCGTTATCGAGTCGAATACATTAAGCCACGTATTTGACGTCGACAGTGATTTTTATCGCGAAAAGCGGTATAATAACGCCTATTTTATAGCGCATAAATCGGGGGAAATAAGTGATTGATCAACTGTTGAAAAAAAAGCGAAAAAAGTTTCGCGTTTTGCTGTCGATAGGCATTATACTGTCGCTTTGTGTTATACTTATATCCGTTTCGTTGGGTGCCGCAGCCATTCCGTTAAGTACCGTTATAAAAGTTTTTGTTGGAAAAATAGCTGATTTTGGCGCGATTACGAAAAATGAGGCGATTGTCATTGACCTGCGCTTGCCGCGCATTTTAAGCGGTCTTTTAGTCGGTGCGGGGCTCAGCGTATCGGGCGTTATCTTTCAGGCGGTGTTGAAGAATCCGCTGGCAGATCCCTATACGATAGGCGTATCTACCGGCGCTGCCTTTGGCGCCGTATTGGCGATATATTTGGGGTTGGCATACGAGATATTTTTGCCGACGATGCCAATCGCCTTTGCCTTTGCGCTGTTTACACTACTCATCATATTAAAAATTGCCGGCAGGGATACGCTGCATTCTGCTGCTTTGATTTTAGCCGGTATTATCGTGGGGGCGGTTTTTTCGGCGGGAATTGGCGTTTTAAAGAGTCTCGCCGGCGAAGATGTCAGCGCGATGATCTTTTGGCTGATGGGGCGCTTAATGGCAAAGTCGTGGATCGACGTCTTGCTGTTATTTCCAATTGTGGCGTTTTCCATTATGTACGTCAGTAGTCACATCGACGATTTAGATTTGTTGACTTTGGGCGCCGCAGAAGCAGAATCGCTAGGACTGGACGTCTATAAGCGCACGCGCAGTTTTTTGATAGTTGGCGCGCTGCTCACGGCAGTCTGCGTTGCAGTAAGTGGTATCATCGGCTTTATCGGTCTAGTTATACCACATATGATTAGAATGTTTTTCTCGGCGAAACACCGTTATCTCGTACCCTTGGCGGCTGTTTACGGCGGTCTGATGTTGATGATGGCAGATAATATTTCGCGCTTGATGTTTCGCGTCGAACTGCCCGTCGGCGTCATCACGACACTCGTCGGCGGTCCGTTTTTTATTTATATTTTCAGTAAGACGAGGGGGCGAATCAGGTGATTAAGATATCGGATTTGACTTTCTCGTACGGTCAAACGACCGTCATTGAGCAGCTCGGTGCGGAAATTAAAGAAAACAGTTTTACTAGCATTATTGGTCCGAACGGCTGTGGCAAGACGACACTGCTAAAGATTATAGCAGGTGAATTAGATTATTTGCGGGGGACAATAGCGATTGACGAGTGGGATAATAAGGCCTTGACCGCTCAGGAACGCGCTAAATTGCTCGCATTTAATAGACAACAAAGCGATCGTCTGTTTCCCTTTACGTGTCTCGATTACGTTTTGATGGGCAGGCGACCGCACAAGCAACGATTTGAAGATTACAATAGAGATGACCTTAACATTGTTGAAGAAGCCATGCGTCAAACTAATACGCTGTCATTTGTCGAAAAAAAACTCGATCAAATTAGCGGCGGTGAACTGCAAAGAGTCAGTTTAGCGCGCAGCCTGGCGCAGGATACTCGCTATTTGTTTTGTGACGAATCGCTGTCGGCGATGGACATCGCCTACAAACATCAAATGATGTCGCTGTTAAAGCGATTGACTGCTAAAAAGACAGTGGTAAGCGTTGTGCACGACATCAATTTGGCGTACACTTATAGTGATTATGTCATCGTAATGCAAAACGGGCGAGTTGTGGCATACGGCAATCCTGATGATGTCTTAACGGTAGATCAAATCAGACAAGTCTTTGACATTGAAGTCGAATTTGTCAAAGGCAAAGGTTATTTTGTGAGGAGGAAAGAATGAAAGAGGGTAAGATGAAAAGATTATTATCATTTGCGTTGGTGCTGGCATTAGCCTTGTCGATGTTTGGTTGTAGTTCGCCATCTGGCGATGCTTCGACAGGTGGCGGCGACGTCAATAAAAAGGCGATTTTACTCGTCAGCTTTGGCACGTCTTATAACGACACCAGAGAAGTGACGCTCGATGCCGCTTATGAAGATTTTAAAGCCGAGTTCAGTGGCTACGACGTCTATCGCGCATTTACGGCACAGATTATTATCGACAAGCTTAAAGAGCGCGATGACATGGATGTTATGAATGTCACCGAAGCATTTGAAATGCTCAAAAAAGAGGGCTATGGCACAGTGCTGGTACAATCTTTACACGTTATGAATGGTGCTGAGTACCATCAGATTATTAAGGAAGCAATTCCATTCGGCAGCGCCTTTAAAGACTTAAAATTTGGTTGGGCGATGTTGACGTCTCACGAAGACTACGTTGCTGCTGCCGAGGCTATGGCGACGACTTTCCCTGAGATGAAAGATGATGAAGCCGTCGTATTGATGGGTCACGGCACGCATCACCACGCCAATGCCGTTTACGCCAGCTTTGAAAAGACATTCCACACTATGGGCTACGACAATGTATTCGTCGGTACAGTAGAGGGCTTCCCAACGCTCGACGACGTCGTTAATGAATTGGAAAAGAAAAATATTAAAAAGGTTACTTTAATGCCAATGATGATGGTTGCTGGCGATCACGCTAGTAACGATATGGCAGGTGACGAAGAAGATAGCTGGAAAGTCATGTTAAAGCAAAAGGGCTATGAAGTTGACATATATCTACACGGTATGGGCGAAATTAAAGCCATTCGCGATTTATTTATCAAACATACTGAAGAAATGATTGCGCGCGAGCCAAACGCTTGGGAATAATACGAATGAGGAGCTGTTGTGTCTAAGTATAAAATAAGAACCTGGATAATTGGATTTAGCATTGTCATCGTCACGCTTTTTTTGGCGCGCCCACTACTGGAAAAGGGGTTTAATTGGCTTCCGGTAGTAAGTGGTGAATACACCATTGATATCGTCGACGATTCGGGTTTTAGAATACGTTTAAAAAGACCGGCAGACCGCATTATCTCGCTCTATTCAGCGCATACAGAAAATTTGTTTTCGCTGGGTCTCGACAGAGAAATCATCGGGGTAGGTACATCTGCTATCTACCCCCTTGAGGCGAGAACGAAAGAGGTGTTCGACTATCGCTCCGATCCGGAAAAGGTGATTGCAGCCAATCCGCAAATTGTCATCATTAGACCATTTGTAGAACGACATAGTCCCGATTTTGTCAGCAGTTTAAAGCGCGCCGGCATTACCGTCGTATCGCTTTATCCCGATAACTTTGCAGAGTTTGACAGCTACATTATGAAGTTGGCGACTTTGACTGGCAAGGTCGCGCAGGCGGAAGTGTTGTTAGCTGACTTTCACTCCGAATTAGAAGAATTAAAGGCGCAAACGGCACAACTTGAAGACCGCGTCGGCGTATACTTTGAATCTTCCGATATCGAATACAAGACTGTCACGCCGCTGTCGATGGCAGCGCACGCCATCGAATACGCCGGAGGCGTCAACGTCGCCGACGATGCCGTGCCGATTAACGAAGGCAGTTCAATTGCGGTCTACGGCACTGAGAATATCATCAAAAAAGCCGACTTAATCGACGTTTATGTTACGCAGCGCGGCGTCATGGGTGCCGGTGGCAATTGGCATTCCATTTCGATTCGACCTGGCTTTGACGTCATCAAAGCGATTAAAGATCACCGCGTCGTCGAAATTAATCAAAAGATCATTTCCAGCCCGACATTTCGTTTTATCAAGGGCGTCAAGGCTTTGCAGCGCGCCTTTTATCCGGAAATATTTTGCAAAATTGATTACGGCGAGGGCGAAATTACGCGTGCCGAGCTATCAGAGGTTTTGGTAAAACACATGAATCACATGATCTTTGTGCCGACGCGCTCCTATTATCGCGACGAAAATCGCGCTCACTACTATGGAAACATCAGCGACGTCACGGTTGACCATCCGCGCTTTGACTATATTGAAACGGCGCTTAAAAAGGCGTTTTTTGAGACGGAAATCGTCGATGAAGAGGAGTTCTTTTATCCCGACGCACCAGTGACGCGTGAGCAATTTGCCAAAATATTATACACTATAAACGAGCTACCCGTTAAAGAAATGGCTATCGCAGACGTAGAACACAACGCGGCGAGTCGCGTCATTGAATCGGTCGTTCAAGCCGGGTTAATGTCGCTCGATGACGGTCTTTTTCATCCGCAACAGCACGTTACGTGGCAAGAGGTAGAGAAGGGGCTTTCAAATGATCAGTATCGCATCGCTGACTAAAAAATTTGGCGATTTTTGCGCCCTCGATAATATAAGTTTTGAAATTGGCGAAGGTCAGTTTTTGGGCCTACTCGGTCCCAATGGCGCCGGCAAGACGACTTTGTTAAAATTGATGATTGGCATGTATCTCCCCACTGCGGGGAGCATTTGTTACGATGGTCAAGCGATGGGGCGCGATCAGTTGGCGATAAAGAACAAAATAGGCGTGGTCAGTCAGCACATTAACCTCGACAAGGAATTAACGGTGCGCGAAAATATGATTTTTGCCGGCAAATTATATCACATGAAGCGCAATGCCATCGAACAGCGCATGCTGGAATTGTTTAAATTGTTGGATTTAGAAGAGGTTATCGATCGTCAAGTGCGCTGGTTATCGGGCGGCGTAAAGCGCAAGCTGATGATCGCCAAGGCGTTGATTCACAATCCCTCGTATTTGTTTTTAGACGAGCCGACTGTCGGCATTGACGTGATGACTAGGCGCGAAATATGGGGCTTTTTAAAGCGCTATCACAAGTCTGGCAATACGGTGATATTGACGACGCATTACATTGAAGAGGCAGAGCAGCTCTGCGAGCAGATATTATTGATCAATCGCGGTGAAATATTTAAACACGGCACTGCCGACGCCCTAATCGGTGAAATTGGCTACTTTAAAGTCGAAAATGCTGAAATGACAAAGTATTTTGCGACGTTGGAGGAAGCTAAAACTGCAGTTGAGTCGTTTAGCGGTTTGGTGCGCGTCGTCAACACCACTTTGGAAGACGTCTTTTTCTATTACACTAACGAGGTTAACGCATGGGGATAATGACCATACTGTGGCGTGAATTCGTCTTTTTTAAACACCGTTTTTTTAAGATAACGGCGTCGCAAATCGTCACGCCGCTGCTTTACTTAGTGACGTTTGGCATCGGCTTATCGGGGGTTACCGTCGAGGGCAAACCCTATCTTTACTTTATCATTCCCGGCATATTGGCGATGACGACGACGCGCAATAGTTATTCGGCAGTTTCGATGCGCATTGTCGTCAGTCGATTGCACGATAAGAGTTTAGAAATGTATATCTACAGTCCGACGTCGATGTTTCACTTCGCCTTTGGCTCTATTATCGCCGGCGCTTTGCGCGGCATGTACGCCGGCTTATTTGTAATTATTATAGGTGTGATAACCAAGAGCATGGTCTGGTCAGTATGGCTCTTTGTCATCATGTTTATAAATGCTACAATCTTTGCTGCAATGGGCTTTATCGCATCGATGATTATCGACACGCACTACGATTTGACGCGCTTTAGCAATATGGTGATTACGCCGATGACATTTTTGTGCGGTTCATTTTATTCGGTGGGCGGACTGCCAAATTACCTTAAATGGTTTGTCGAGTTATTGCCGTTGACGCATACGACGCGCTTGCTTAGGCGCCTTTACTTCGGTCGCGGTATCGACGGTTTTTCACTGTTGATAAGCATTGTCTATATGATTATGTTAATTTTATTAAGTGTTAGAATATGCTATGAAGAAATAGCGGATTAATAGGAGGAAGTATGGAACAGAAAAAACGTGCAGTACTAATCGTCAGCTTTGGAACGACTTACAACGAGACCAGAAAGAAGACATTGGATGTCGCGGTTGCCGACTTTGAAAAGGCGTTTCCTGGTTACGATGTCTTTAGCGTCTATACATCGCGCTTCGTCAAATATATTTTAAAAAAACGCGACGATCACTTCGTCTACAACTTAGAAGAAATATTTGATTATCTGAAAGAAAATGACTACAGCGAAGTGGTGGTTCAGTCGTTCCACATAATGAACGCCTTTGAATCGCGTTTAGTCGCCGCTAAAGTCGAAGAACAGGTAGAAAACTTTGAAAAGATAACATTTGGGACGGCGCTTTTTAGCGAACATAAAGATTACGATAAAGCGATTGATGCGATTGTGCCGACATTGCCCGCGCGCACCGACGACACTGCAATCGTGATGATGGGGCACGGTACCGACCATCCGTCTCAATCGGCTTATTTGATGTTCGAACACCTGATGCACAATAAGGGCCACGACAATGTACTCATCGGTACAATTGAAAGCTATCCACTAATCGATGATATCTTGTTGACACTTAAAAAGCGTCAGGTTAAAAAAGTCTATTTAATGCCACTGTTAATCGTTGCCGGCGACCATACACTGAATGATTTGTCAGGTGATGATGACGATAGTTGGAAGCAAATTTTAAAGGCAGAGGGCTATGAGGTAGAAGTATATAAACACAGTATTGGCGAATTACCGGCAATACGCGAAATATTTGTAGAACACGCCTTACAGGCGCGCGATGGCAGAACCTTTATGATGTCCGAGGGTAAAAAGTATCGTCCGGCGCATTAAAGGTCATAGAAGGCGGTTTTAACATGAAAGAATATCGGGTAGTCAACGGCAAAAAATTTAGTTACGGCTTTACGACGGGAACTTGCGCTGCTGGGGCGGCAAAGGCCGCCGTTATGATGCTGCTCAAAAAGTGGCGCATGCAGTGGGTCGATATTACCCTGCCGGCAGGCGATAGTATTTCGTTGGAGTTGACCGATATTACGCTGACTGACGACTATGTAAAATGTGCCGTCATAAAAGACGGCGGCGACGATCCCGATATGACACACGGTTTGAGCGTTTACTGTCAGGCGCGTTTAATCGATCAGCCCGGTGAAGTCAAAATCGTCGGCGGAACGGGCATTGGCAAAGTGACCTTGCCCGGTCTGAAAGTGGACGTCGGCGAGGCGGCAATCAATCCGGTGCCGCGTCAGATGATTGACTACTCGGTGCGCGAAATATTGCCCGAAGGCGTCGGCGTCGAAGTGACTGTCAGCGTGCCGAAGGGCGAGGAAATCGCCAAAAAGACGTATAACCCGCGACTGGGCATCGTCGGCGGCATTTCCATACTGGGGACGTCGGGCGTCGTCGTGCCAATGTCCGAAGAGGCGTGGCGCGATGCCATCGAACAGGAAATATCGATTATGCGGGCGCGCGGTGCGACGCGCGGCAGTTTGGTGTTTGGCAATTACGGCGAAGAATACGCTAAAAAGCACCTCCACATACCGCAGAAAAAGATTGTTAAAATCAGTAATTTCGTCGGCTATTTTTTGGAAAAGTCGGTTGAATACGGCATTCAGAAAATTGTCTTTATTGGTCATATCGGCAAACTCATTAAAGTCAGCGCCGGCATATTTAACACCCACAGCAAGGTGGCAGATGCGCGCATGGAAGTATTGACCAGTCACTTGGCGTTGGCGGGCGCACCTCAACAGCTGTTAATTGACGTCTACCACAGTAAGACGACCGATGGCGCGCTGAGCATGATCAAAGACGCCGGCTATCAATATATATTTAAGACGATTGCCAATCGCTGCAGCGAGCGCTGTTTTCAATATACACACGAGCAACTCGAAGTGGCTACGGTATTATTCGGCAATCGCGAAACGGCATTGGCGACTAGCGATAATTGTCAAGGCATTTTGGAGGAACTACTCAATGAATAAACCAAAAATAGACGTCGTCGGCGTAGGTCCCGGTAATCCGGCGCTATTGACCGAGCTGGCACGCCAAAAAATAGAGCGCGCAACCTATCTGATAGGCGGCACGCGGCACCTAGAACTCTTTTTAAAACCCGGGCAACAGTCCTTGGCGATTAAAAATAACTTGTCTGAGGTTTTGCAAGTCGTCGTCGACAATTGTGCGGCGGAGAAGATATGCGTACTTGCCTCGGGCGACCCAGGGCTTTACAGCATTGCGACATATTTAGTTAAAAAACTGGCGGATATCGACGTCAAAATCGTACCGGGCATCAGCGCCTACCAGTATTTTTGTGCGCAGCTCGGCATCGCTTGGCAGGAGATAAAAATCAATAGCGCACACGGTAGAGAATTAAAGAATCTCTATCGCGATATCGCCGAGAACAAAAGGGTTATCGCCTTTACCGGTTCGAATTGTCTGCCGCAAGTAATCGCACAGCTGTTAATCGACCGGGGCATCGAAGACGTCGTGCTTACGGTGGGCGAAAATCTGTCTTATGAAGACGAGCGCATCGTCAGCGGTACGCCGCGCGAAATCGCCCAAATGTCATTTGTTTCACTATCGATGCTATTAATAGAAAATACTGCGGAAGGCGCCGAGCTGCCCTTTGCAAATTATCCGATTGGCATCGCCGACGAACATTTTTTGCGCGCCAAAGTACCGATGACCAAGTCGGAGGTCAGGGCGGTGACCATGTCCAAACTCGAACTCGTCGACGAGGCGGTCATTTACGATATCGGCGGCGGCAGTGGATCGGTGTCACTGGAATGTGCGCTGCTCTGTAAGGGCAGTCGCGTCGTTACAGTTGAGCGCAAAGCTGAAGCAGTTGAATTGATCGAGAAAAATATAAAACACTTTAACGTCAATAACATCGACGTCGTGGAGGGGTTAGCGCCCTGCGATATCAGCGCCTATCCGCCGCCCAGCCACGTCTTTATCGGCGGTACGGCGGGCAATATGAGCGCCATTATTCAGTGGCTTAAAGAAAAATCAAACGCCTTTCGCATCGTCGTCAATGCGGTAACGGTGGAAACGGTTTACGAGGCGATTACAGCTTTAAAAGCAGAGGGCTTTGACGACCTCGACATAACGCAAGTCGCCGTTTCCAAGGGGCGCAAGGTCGGACCAAAGCACCTGATGGAAGCGCACAACCCGATATATATTATCAGTGCCAATTTAAAAGGTGTTGTGCAATGAAAGTCGCCGTCTACGGATTGACCAAGGGTGGTTCTGCACTGGCGGTAGCGCTCGCCGAAAAAATGGATTGGTCGGCATTTGTCAAATACGGCGATGCCGAAAAAAATCGCGTAACGCTGCTCGATAGACCGATTAAACAGCTGATTGCAGAGCATTTTAAGCGCTATGATTTTCTGGTGTTTATCATGGCGACGGGCATTGTGGTGCGCACGATTGCGCCATTAATCGAATCTAAGACGACTGATCCCGGCGTTATCGTCATCGACGAAAAGGGTAAACACGTCATCAGTTTGCTGTCCGGTCACATCGGCGGCGCCAACCAGTTTGCCAAGACGATTGCACTGGCGATAGGGGCGACGCCGGTCATTACGACGGCGACCGATTTAAACGATACGATTGCCTTTGACGTTGTGGCGGTTAAAAACGACTTTATTATCGCCAATATCGGCGCCTTAATGCACATTAGTCAGGCGATGATTAATCGCGATGTTGTAGCGCTTTATAGCGCTTGTAGGATAAAGGGAAAACTGCCCGATAATGTTGCAATCGTTGCGAGTGGCGCTGAACTGAATCGGCAATACAATGTCGCCGTAACTGAACAGAGGATTGACGTCGCTTGCAAAAGTGGTTATCTACTGCATTTGATACCGCGTAGTTTAGTTGTCGGCATCGGCTGTCGCAAAGGCAAAACTGCCGCTGAGATTGACGTCGCGCTAAATTCTGTACTCGACCAGTACGGTATCGATGCGCGGGCGATTCACCACATTGCAACAGTCGACGTCAAAAGAGATGAAGCCGGTTTATTGGCATTTTGTGAGACGAACGGCTATCGACTCGACGTCGTCGAGCGTCGCCGCATTGCCGCTATCGAAAATCAGTTTACGACATCGTCATTCGTTAAAAAGACGATTGGCGTCGGCGCCGTAGCCGAACCGGTCGCCTATTTGAGCAGCGACCGCGGTGAGCGCCTAGTCGCCAAACAGCGTTGCGGCGGCATATCGATAGCAATTTATAGAATGATTAATATAGAAATGGAGATAGTATGAGTAAAATTTACATAGTAGGCATGGGTCCGGGATTAACCGAGCACATGACACCCAAGGCAAAAGCGGCACTAGCCGAATGCGACATCATCGTCGGCTACAAAGTGTATATCGATTTATTGAGAGAAGAATTTCCCGATAAAGATATGCGCAAGTCGGGCATGCGCAGTGAAATCGACCGCTGCAAAGACACTTTAGCGCTGGCACTCGAAGGCAATACGGTCGGTATTGTCAGTAGTGGCGACAGCGGCGTCTACGGTATGGCTGGCTTAATGTACGAAGTGGCGGGCGAAAAGGACGTCGAAGTCGTCGTCGTGCCGGGTATTCCGGCAGCCAATACGTCGGCTTCAGTATTGGGCGCACCACTCATGCACGATTACGCGACGATTAGTCTGAGCGATCTACTGACGCCGCTAGAAGCCATTTACAATCGCGTCGACAAGGCGGCAGCGGCAGACTTTGTCATTTGCCTTTACAATCCCAAGAGCAAGGGCAGACCGAAGTACATTGACGAAGTGCGCGATATCGTCTTAAAATATCGCAACGCAGATACGCCCGTCGGCATCGTTCGTAACGCCGGACGCGAAAATCAGTCCTATGATATTACGACTTTAAACGATATGCTGGATTGTGAAATCAACATGTTTTCAACTGTCGTCATCGGCAATTCGCAGACCTATGTTAAATACGGTAAAATGATTACGCCGCGCGGCTATCAAAATAAGGGGATACTGTGAGAATATTAGTGATTGCGGGCACTGAAGACGCCCGTGGATTGGTCGTCGAATTATCGAAATTAGCGGTTAAAATAACTGTTACCGTGACGACGGATTACGGCGCGTCGCTGGTCGAGCGGGCGCCCAATGTCGATGTTGAAATAGGCAAATGGGATGCCGACAAGATGAGCGACGAAATAAAACGGCGCGAGATAGCGCTCTTGATTGACGCCAGTCACCCCTATGCTAAAAACGCATCGGAAAACGCCATTTTGGCTGCGCGAGGAGCCGACGTGCCCTATATGCGCTACGAGCGGGCGTGCGTGTTGGGGGAAGACGCGGACGTCGATCACGTCATCGATTATCAACACGCCGTCGATTTATGCAATAAATACGAGGGCAATATACTGTTGACGATTGGCTCTAACTTGTTGCCGACCTTTGCCGAAGGCGTCGAAAACTTTTCGGAAAGGGTGTTTGCGCGCATTTTATCGACGCATACGATGGTCGAGCGGGCGCAAAATTTGGGGCTTACTCCTAAACACATACTGGCGCTACAAGGTCCCTTTTCAAAGGCGATCAACAAGGCGATGCTCGAACACGTCGACGCTAAAATCATGGTCACTAAGGCGAGTGGCAGCGTCGGCGGCACGCTCGAAAAAATTGAGGCGGCGCGCGAGATGGGTTTAAAAATAATCGTGATCGATCGCCCCAATGTCAGTTATGGCGAAGTCTATCGCGATATGAATGAGTTGGTCGACGCCGTAAGGCAAAAAATCCGGTAATTGCCGGATTTTTGTATTTTTTATATGTCCAATTTTAAATCTTCTGGCTTAATCAGCTTGAGCTTTTTCATTAAGTGATAGACGCTGAGACCGATGACAATTGGCAGGATAAAGTGAACCAGTAGAATTGAACCGTAGATGTATAGTGGCTGATAGCCGGCGGCTTCCATGGCGCTAATCGCGTTGAACTGACCGACTAACCCCGAAGTACCCATACCGGAGCCGATATGGGTATTTTCCATTTTTAATACTGCGCTGGAAATTGGACCGGTAATGGCTGATGCGATAATGGCGGGTAGCCATATTTTCCAGTTCTTGATAATGTTCGGTATCTGTAGCATCGATGTGCCGATGCCTTGCGAAAACAAGCCGCCGACGCCGTTGACTTCGTAGCTTATCACGGCGAATACAATCATCTGCGCCGAACAGCCCGCCGCCGACGCGCCCGCCGCTAGACCGGATAAGCCGATCGATATACCAATGGCTGCGCTGCTAATAGGTAGTGTCAGCGCCATGCCCATCATCAGCGATACGATGATGCCCATCGGCACTGGGTGCATGACGACGGCGTTGTTAATAATGCCGCCCAATGTCTGCATGACGTATTGAATAGATGGTCCCGCGATCGTGCCCAATGTGACGCCGACCATAATCGTCACGGCAGGTGTAACAATAATGTCAACTTTTGTTTCCTTGCTTACCAGCTTGCCAATTTCTGCGCCGCATATACCGGTTAGCAGTGCGCCGACCGGACCGCCTAAGGCGTAACCGGCTGCGCCGTTGATAACGGATGCAAATAAGACCAATGGCGGCGCCTGTAGACCATAGGCGACTGCGACGGCAATACCCGGACCGGTCATTGATTTGGCAACCGGCCAAACGGTGTCGGTCAAAAAGGTCAGACCGAGTTTACTGCCAATCGTATTGATTATACTGCCGATAATTAAGGTGCTAAACAGCCCCAACGCCATGTAGTTTAGCGTGTCGATTAAGTAGCGTTTGACAGATATTTCAATATTCTTCTTTTCTAAAAAAACTTTTAGAGAATTGTTCTTTTTCATTTCTAATCCCATTATAACTGTTCAGGCGAGAACTGTCATTTCGATGTTACCGGAATTATCCGGACGCGAACTTGTGAGCGGTGTTTACGAAGTAAACATAATTTGCAGCAGTCGAGAAATCTCGGTTTCTAAAAGCAAGATTTCTCCATTTCGCTACGCTACAGTCGAGATGACATACTACTCTGTCATTTCGCGTTAACAGTTACAGCCTATAAATTAAACCTACATTATTAAACTGCTTTATACTATCACGTAAATTACATTCATTCAAGCGCTTGCTGTCAATTATTTTTTATATTTATATACAAGATATAGTGAAAACGCTCCTGGCACACACTAATTTCTTGACAAAATTGCAGTTTAGAATATATAATGTAAATAATTGTTAATACACATTAACAAATGTAGGTAATTGTAATCCGAGTTGTTTAGGCGATGTTTTTGAAGCGTTCTATGCGCCGCTGTGGACGGCTTGGAGTATAACACGGAGGGGAATTATGCTTAAAAAATTAATGGCAGTAATGTTGATCGTAGCGATGGTCTTTTCGCTAACAGCTTGTGGTGGTCAGTCTAGCGGTGGAGATACGCCGGCAGAGACAACTGCAGCGGGTGGTACTGACAAGGCATCTGAAGGCGCCTGGAAAATTGGTATTTTAACTGGTACAGTTTCACAAAACGAAGAAGAGTATCGCGCAGCTGAAAACGTATTGAAAAAGTATGGTGATGAGCACGTCGTATTAAAGACTTATCCGGATAAGTTTATGGATGAGCAAGACACGACGATTTCTAACATCGTAGAACTCGCTTCTGATCCCGACATTAAAGCACTTATTATCGTTCAAGCTGTACCGGGCGTTTCAGCCGGTATCGAAAAGGCAAGAGAATTAAGAGATGACTTGCTCGTAATCGCCGGCGTTCCCGGTGAAGACCCGGCAATGATTTCTTCAAAAGCCGACATCGTATTAAACGTCGACGAATTGACGATGGGTACGACGATTCCGGAACAAGCTAAAGCAATGGGCGCTAAAGTCTTTGTTCACTACTCATTCCCGCGTCACATGTCTTACGCACTTTTGTCTGCACGACGTGACTTAATGAAGCAAACTTGCGAAAACATCGGTTTAGAATTTGTCGATGCAACTGCTCCGGACCCAACTGGCGACGCCGGCGTACCGGGTGCTCAGCAGTTCATCTTAGAAGATGTTCCGAGAATGGTTGCTAAATACGGTAAAGACACTGCATTCTTCTCAACTAACTGCTCTATGCAAGTTCCGTTGATTGAATCATCAGTTGCACAAGGCGCTATTTACCCGCAACCTTGCTGCCCGTCACCGACACACGGTTATCCGTCAGCATTGGCACTTGACATTCCAGATGACAAGAAAGCAGACATGAACTTCATCTTAGAAGAAACGAAGCGCGTTTTAGCTGAGAAGGGCGTAGCTGGTAGATTTTCTACATGGGCAGTTCCGGTTTCTATGATGTACGTTCAAGGTGGCGCAGAGTACGCTAAAAAGTGGATTCTCGGCGAAATCACTGAAAAGTTTGATGCAGATGCATTAAAAGCTGAATTCGAAGCGTATGCCGGTACAGAAGTTCAGATGCAATCACTCGTCGACAACGGCAAAGAGTATCCGAACTACTTAATGTTCTTGCTCGACTTCTACACATTCTAATTATCAATTTGTAAACTTAAATAAGAAGAAGGGGTTGTCGCATGACAACCCCTTGAAGTGTGATTGGTATATTTTTGTATAACCTATATCATTCAAGCAGTACTCTGGATGATGAGAAAAGTTAGGAGGCGAGATGTACGCTTTAGAAATGCAAGACATCGTCAAAGAATACTATGGCAACAGAGTTTTAAAAGGTGTCAGCCTCAATGTAAAGCCCGGTGAAATACACGCCTTACTCGGTGAAAATGGCGCCGGCAAGTCTACTTTGATGAATATTTTGTTTGGTATGCCGGTGATTCACTCGACGGGTGGGTTTTCCGGTCAAGTTAAGATGAATGGCGAAGTAGCCGACATCAAATCGCCTAAAGAGGCGATGGAAATGGGCATTGGCATGGTTCACCAAGAATTTATGTTGATACCCGGTTTTACGCTGACGGAAAACATAAAGCTCAATCGAGAAATAACTAAGAATAATCTAGTCAGCGCCGCAACGCGATCTGATGCTTTAAAATCACTCAATCGCTATCACATGAAAAAAGACGCTCAAAAGGCCGTCGATACGCTCGGCTTAGATATAGAAGAATACGTCAAGGTCTCCGGTTTACCGGTTGGACATATGCAATTTGTCGAAATCGCTCGTGAAATCGATAAGGAAAACATCAAAATATTGGTATTTGACGAGCCCACCGCAGTGCTCACCGAGTCCGAGGCAGCCAATCTGCTTAAGGCTATGAAAAAGCTGGCAGCACAGGGTATCGGCATCTTGTTTATTACGCACCGTCTCGACGAGGTAATGGATGCCGCCGATCACGTAACAATTTTGCGCGACGGCGAATTGGTGGCGACAAAGGCTAAAAGCGAGACTAATATACTGGAATTGGCAGAGCTTATGGTCGGTCGAAAAGTCGAGATGAAGCGTAAAGAATCTTCCAGCTTTGCCACAGATGAAACGATTTTAAAACTCGACAATTTAAGGGTAAACATGCCGGGTGAACGCGTAAAGGGCGTTAACTTAGAAGTGAAAAAAGGCGAGATTTTGGGTATTGGTGGACTCGCCGGTCAGGGTAAAATCGGCATCGCCAACGGCATCATGGGGCTTTATCCGGCGAGTGGCGAGGTCGTCCTAGATGGGCAGCAAATTGAGCTCAACAATACCAACGGTGCACTCAACGCCGGCTTGGCATTTGTATCGGAGGATAGACGCGGCGTCGGACTATTGCTCGACACGTCGATTGAAGACAATATTGCCATTACCAGTATGAAGGTAAAGGGCAAGTTTATGAAATCTATTTTTAGAGATGGCAAAGCGGTGCGCGAACACGCTAACAAAATGATTGAAGAATTGGATATTCGCTGTACCGGACCGACGCAGATAACGAGAAGGCTGAGCGGCGGTAATCAACAAAAAGTATGCGTGGCGCGCGCGCTCACCCTAGAACCTAAGGTGCTTTTCGTTTCCGAGCCGACGCGCGGCATCGACATCGGCGCAAAAAAGCTGGTGCTCGATACATTGGTCAAACTCAATGCAGAGATGGGCATGACGGTTGTAATGACGTCTTCAGAACTCGCTGAACTGCGCACGGTGTGCGATCGCATCGCCATCGTCTGCGAAGGTCAATTAGAAGGTGTCCTCGAACCAGATGCTTCAGATCAAGACTTTGGTCTGATGATGTCGGGTGACTATCATAAAATAAAAGGGGGAACGACGCGTGGAAAATAATCAAGATAAGAAGAGTTTCAGTGCTAAATTTGGCGAAATGACGCGCAGCGCATCGTTTCCGCGTTTAATCATAACGGTATTTTTCATATTTATCTGCATTCTCGCCATTTCACAGGGATTGCCGTTTTTGCCGCTAATGTCTGACTCCTTAGTGCGCTTCGGCATGAACGCCATTTTGGTGTTGGCGATGGTGCCGGCTATTCAGTGTGGTATCGGTCCCAACTTCGGTTTGCCGATTGGTATACTCACTGGATTGTTGGGAACAATTTTAGCCTTCCAGATGGGCTTTACCGGTTGGGTAGGTCTCTTTATGGCAATTATCTTGGCGTTGCCATTTACGCTTTTGGCAGGCTATTTATACGGTTTAATGCTAAACCGCGTCAAGGGGTCGGAGATGATCGTTTCGACCTATACCGGTTTTTCGGTAGTTTCTTTGATGAGTATCGGCTGGATTCTAATTCCATTTTCCGATACGCGCATGTCTTGGCCGCTCGGTCGCGGTCTCAGAAATGTCATCTCGCTGGACGGCATCTTCAGCAAACTCTTAAACGACGCCTTGTCGATTAAGTTTTTACGCGAGATATCGACCGGCAATATTATTACTTTGTTCAACAAGACGGATAAATACGTGTTGGAAAACTACGGTTCGGAACAATATAGCACGGTGTTTAGCATACCGACGGCGATGCTATTGTTTGTCGGTTTTATGTGTTTATTGGTTTGGCTATTCACGAAGAGTCGTTCCGGCGTCATGCTAAAAGCTGCCGGCGACAATCCGCGCTTTGCCGAGGCGAGCGGCATCAATGTCAATTACTACCGCATTTTAGGTACGACGATGTCTACTGTATTAGGCGCCGTCGGCATCATTATCTTCTCGCAGAGTTACGGTTTTATGCAGCTTTACCAAGCGCCGCTAATGGCTGCGTTCCCAGCGGTCGCCGCCATTTTGATCGGTGGTGCGACTGCCAAGCGCGCCAATATCATACACGTCTTAATCGGCGCATTTTTATTCCAAGGCTTGCTGACGATCGCCTTGCCAGTTGCCAACTCGATATTGACAGAAGGTAATTTATCGGAAATAATCAGACAGGTTGTGCAAAATGGTGTTATCCTCTTTGCTTTAACCCAAGTAGGAGGTGAGAGCTAATGGCTGAAATGGTAAAGAAAAAAGAAAAAGATAAGACGAAAATTGACGTGCTCGGATATTTGATGAAGCACATCGTAACGGTAATCTTTATCGTAATCTGTATCGCCGGTATCATCATTGCCGGACAGCCACCGTTCTTTTTAGTCAGTCAAATACTTGAACGCATCTCCCGAAACTCATTTTTGGTATTGGCGCTAATCGTTCCGGTCATCGCCGGCATGGGCTTAAACTTTGCCATTATCATCGGTGCGATGGCGGGGCAGATTGCCATTATCGTGGCGGCTAACTATCGCATTGCCGGTCCCGGCGGTCTGGTGTTCGTCATGGCTTTGTCGGTGCCGATTGCAATTGTATTCGGCATCTTAGTCGGTAGACTACTCAACAAGACGCGTGGACAGGAAATGATCACCAGTATGATCGTCGGCTTCTTCGCCAACGGTCTCTATCAGTTCGTCTTTTTGTTCTTGGCGGGTGCGGTCATTCCAATTGCCTATACGCAGATGTTAATCCCCGGTGGACGCGGTATTCGAAACACCGTCGACTTGTCCGGTGTCAATAAAATTAATGACTTTGGCTTGACTTCAGACGGTCTCAAGTATTCACTTGACGGCCTCTGGAAAATGGGCGTATTTAACATTTTATTTATCTGTGCTTTAATTGCCTTTGTCTATGCGATTATCGTATACTTTAACAAACCGATTGCGCGCGCCCTAAAACTAAAAGAAGACAGCTTTTTGTACAACGTGATTACGCCCGACGTCATTTACTACTCTAAGAAAAAGCAAATGATTAAAATTGCCTTTTGGGCAGTCATTTTAGTCTTTGCCTTTGCGGTGGAATATATGGGCTTTGGTCCAAAAGACTTACAGGCGATTCGCAAGATTAAATTCCCGCTGATAACGGGTGCTGTCATCGCCTTAGTTGCGCTCTTTAACACCGTCATTACGTCGACTAAAATCGGTCAGGATTTTAGAACGGTTGGTCACGACCAGCACGTTGCCAAAGTATCCGGTATCAACGTCGATCGCGTCAGAGTTATCGCCATTGTCATCTCGATGATTTTGGCAGCGTGGGGACAGATTATACTACTGCAAAACGTTGGCGTATTAAACACGTACGGTTCGCACATGCAGATTGGTCTGTTCTCGGTAGCGGCGTTACTCGTCGGCGGCGCTTCGGTTACCAAGGCGACTAACAAGCAGGCGTTCTTGGGCGTGTTGCTGTTCCATACGCTGTTTATCGTATCGCCGACCGCCGGTAAGAATTTGTTTGGCGATCCGCAAATCGGTGAATTCTTTAGAGCGTTTGTCGCCTACGGCGTCATCGGTTTATCGCTCGGTCTGTACGCTTGGAAGCGGGCGATGTCAAAGAGCGAAATTTAGTTTTATAAGAGGTAACTACAATTTAAATTATTACGAATGATTTGAAGTTGTCTATTGAGTGGTGCTTACTTATTGTCGGCACCACTTTTTGTTGACAAATTTTACAGAGATGGTAAAATAAAACGGAGTAAGTCAGACGATTGCGCAGCTTAAGCTGTGAGGAAAGTCCGAGCTCCACAGAGCAAGGGTGCCGGGTAATCCCCGGTGAAGGCAACTTCAAGGATAGTGCAACAGAGATATACCGCCCGCTATGCGGGCAAGGGTGGAAAGGTGTGGTAAGAGCGCACCAGCGCACTGGCGACTGTGCGGCTATGTAAACCCCATCCGGAGCAAGACCAAGTAGGGATAATGGGCGGCTGCTCGTCGCTTCCCGTAAGGTAGGTCGCAGGAGCGTCGTTGGCAACAGGGCGCCAAGATAGATAATCGTCCAATACAGAACTCGGCTTATAGATTTGCTCGACCTAAAAACGAGTGCTCTAAGTGATTAGTTGCACTTTTTTTCTTTGTCTATTTCGCTTATTTAATGTATAATAAGGGGTGGAATTCATCTTAAAAAGATGTGCGACTAGCACGAGGAGGAAAATGATGGAAAACAAGCAAGTGGAATTATTGGATATTGAGTCATTATTTGATATCGAGCGCATTGCAACTTTGTCGGTGCCAGAAAAATTTAGACTCGTCAACTTTATTGGCTTAATATACTTGGAATCGCAGTACGCCAAAGAGGTCGGTCTCCTAAAACTCGATCAATCGCCGCGCAGCGATAAAAATAAAACTTATAAATTATTTGCCATGTTGGTTTCGAGCGGCATGAAGTCTGGCATGTTAAAGCGCGTCATTAGCAATTACGCCAAAAACTTTGACCAATCAGATGTGTACTATTCACAAATTGCAATTTTGGGTATGGGCGTTTTGTTGATCGACAAAGAATTCAATTCAATCGCCATTTACAATTATCTGATGCATTTATTGGGCAGAGATTTCTTGACTGAAAACCTCAAGTACGACGGGGTTGTCGCAGTTGACGAAAACGCCGATTTAGACGTTTCGCGCGAGATTGAATACAGACCGTTTGAAGGCAATATGCGCAAGGTTAAATACGATATTTTGGCACTTATGAAATACAATTATAAGAATGGCTATACGGCGACTAAGGCGCTAATCGATGAAAAATACGACAACCGCGATTTTACATTTTATTTAAACATGTTAGATATTCCGTGTCCGTTCACGAGAAAGCGCATCTTTGAAGCTTATAACGAACAAATGAGTCGCATGCAGCGCTTAATGCTAAACGGCGCCTATGAACTAATTAACGGCACCGATTTATTTACGGCGCACTATCTCTTCAATTCAATTATTGGCAAGTATTCGCGCTACGAAAAAGAAAGCGTTGAAATCGAAAACGAGGCAATGCTCAACTTAGAGGCGATCTTAAAATAATTGATTTGAGGAGAATATATAATGGATGAGATAATAATTGGTTTTATCCAGCCATTGCCTACGTTAGCACTCTTTTTGGTGGCTGCGCTTACGCTCTATTCGCTCAGCAAAGGCGCTGATATCTTGGTCGATGAAGCAGTTAGTTTATCGATGATTTGGGGCGTTCCCCAAATGATTATCGGCGCCACAATTGTATCGCTTGGCACAACCTTGCCGGAGGCGACGGTTTCGGTCTTGGCGGCTGTGCGCGGCAATCCCGACTTGGCGTTGGGCAATGCAATAGGGTCGATTATTGTCGATACCGGATTAATAATTGGAATCGCGGCTTTGATTGGCAGGTTACCGGTTGAAAAGAACGTCGTCAATCGTCAAGGGTTGATTCAACTCGCTGCAGTCAGTGCGCTGGCGCTATTTAGCTTGCCGTTTTGGAGCGCTGGACTGGGCGGCAATATTGCGCAGTGGGTAGGCGTGCTGTTTTTGCTCTTATTGGCAGTTTATCTCTACGCAACTGTCAAATGGTCGAAAAAAGACGCCGTTTTACTAGATGCCGACATCGAGCAATCGCCCGTTTTATTGCAGGTATTAAAACTCGCCTTTGGCGTTGCGCTGGTCATATTGTCCAGCAAAATTTTGATACCGACAGTTGAAAATTTAGCGATTAGAGTCGGGATTCCACAGAGTATTATCGCGGCGACGCTGGTGGCATTTGGCACCAGTTTGCCGGAGCTCGTCACAGCGGTAACTGCCGTTAAAAAGGGTCACGGTGAACTGGCGGTCGGCAATATCGTCGGCGCCGACATTTTAAATGTACTCTTTGTGGTCGGCGGTGCGGCGGCGGTCACCAGTCGCGGTTTGGCAGTGCCGAGTCACTTTTATAAATTACAAATACCGGCTATGCTCGTCATCGTCTATTCGTTCCGCTACTTTTCGATTTCCAATCGCAATCACATTACGAAAAGACAAGGCGTTTATTTGGCGATGATTTATTTTGCCTATTTAATACTGAATTACGTATTGATATAACTATAAACCCAGAATATTCACACTACTACACAAAAATCTCGTTAATCTTTGCGATATCTGCGCTCTAAAAATTTTCACCGTACACTCATCCGGTACGCCTCAAATTTTTATAACGCACCTATT
>PDWJ01001257.1_pt1 | contig 32084 bp, 20 predicted proteins | sample 1430881 | NCBI WGS metagenome assembly PDWJ01 (sample SAMN01162460, study PRJNA174530) | Oral metagenome, whole genome shotgun sequencing project. | biome: Marine environment; feature: Marine mammal; material: Swab sample of the gingival sulcus; isolation source: swab sample of gingival sulcus...
AAAAAGAAATACCGAGGTATCTTCGAGGATGTGGCCTCGAAGTCATGGGAGTGCTGCCACGCCGAAAGCAAAGTTTCTTTTTCTCAAAAGGTTGATCGAACCGTTTCCGGACGTGCTTGACGGAGTCGTTGATGCTGGTCTATAGACGTCAAAAAAACGTTGAGGACTGCATCAGGAGAGAGAAACATTGACATACCGCAACGATTGTGTCGCTGAAGCGGCCACCTTTATTCAATCCAGGGCGGAGCGAACCATCCGGACCGCGATCATCACCGGCACCGGTTTGGGAGATGCCGTCGCGGATCTGGACAATGTCGCGACATTCGATTATTCACAGATTCCCCACTTTCCCGTGTCCACCGTGGTCAGCCATTCGGGACGGATGATGATCGGCTCCCTGGCCGGCACCGGCCTGATGGTCATGCAGGGGCGTTTTCATCTGTACGAAGGCTACACTTCACGGGAGGTCACCTTCCCGGTGCGGGTTATGCGTGCCATGGGTGTCCGGAACCTGATCGTATCCAACGCCGCCGGCGGGATGGACAGCACCTTTGACCAGGGTGACCTGATGGTGATTCGCGATCACATTAATCTGACCGGCGAGAATCCCCTGGTCGGCCCCAACGATGATGCCAGCGGCCCCCGCTTTCCGGACATGACGGCGGCCTATGACCCTGTTTTAATGCAAGACGCCCGGCGGGTGGCCGATGCCCACGACATCACCTTGAAAAGCGGCGTTTACGCCGGCCTCAAGGGGCCGTCTCTGGAAACGCCGGCGGAAATCCGCTATCTGAAAACCATCGGTGCCGATGCCGTGGGATTTTCGACGGTGATGGAAACCATCTCGGCCGTGCACGCCGGCATGCGGGTCCTGGGATTATCCATCATCACCAACATCAACGATCCGAACCGGCCCCAGCCGGCATCCGTGGAGGCCATCGTAGAAGTCGCCAACCAGGCCGCGCCCCGGCTCAACCGTCTGATCCGGACCATTGTCACCCGGCTTCACGAGGGAGCATCGTCATGACCGCTACCACAGACCTTGTCGTCACCAACGGCACGGTCATCACCATGGATCCGGACCATCGCGTGATCGAAAACGGGAGCGTCGCGATCAGTAATGGAACGATTACCGCCGTGGGACCGGGCGAAGCGGTCCGCGTCCCATCGGACGCGGACATCATTGATGCCGACGGGGGCATCATCATGCCCGGCCTGGTCAACACCCACACCCACGCCGCCATGACCCTGTTCCGGGGTCTGGCCGACGATCTGCCGCTGATGGACTGGCTCAACGATCATATCTTTCCGGCCGAAGCCCTGCTGGATGCGGACAAGGTATACACCGGGACGCTGCTGGGATGTGCGGAAATGATTCTGTCCGGTACCACCTGTTTTTGCGACATGTACCTGTTCGAAGACGCCGTGGCGCATGCCGCCAAAGCCAGCGGCATGCGTGCCGTGGTGGGCGAGGTGCTCTACGATTTTCCGTCCCCCAATTACGGTCCCATAGACAAGGGTTTCGCGTTCACCCGACGGCTCGTCGACATCTGGCGAGACGATCCGTTGATCACCATTGCCGTAGAGCCGCACTCACCCTATCTGTGTGCACCGGACCTGCTTACCGAAGCAGCCGCTCTGGCCGGCGAACATGGCATTCCCCTGGTTATCCACCTGTCCGAAACCCGGAACGAAGTCAACGACATCCGTAAACGCTACGATGCGACGCCGGTGGGCCACCTGGCCAGCCTGGGCATTCTGGATGCCAATCTGCTGGCTTGCCATTGCGTCGTGCTGAATGAGCGAGACATGGACCTGCTGCAGCAATTCGACGTCAAGGTCTCCCACAATCCGGAAAGCAATATGAAACTGGCCTCGGGCGTTTCACCGGTGTCCGCCCTCATGGAACGGGGCATCTGTGTCGGTCTGGGCACGGACGGCTGCTCGTCCAACAACAACCTGGATCTGTTTGCCGAAATGGACATGGCCGCCAAGATCCACAAGGCCAGCCAACTGGATCCCACGGTGCTGGATGCTGCCACGGTGCTGCGGATGGCTACCATCGACGGGGCACACGCCCTGGGTCTGGATCATCTTATCGGCAGCCTGGAAATCGGTAAGCGGGCCGACCTGATCGTCATCGACACCCAAAAACCCCACCTCACCCCCATGTACCATCCGACCTCCCATCTGGTGTACAGCGTGGGCGGCAGTGACGTGTCGGCCACCATCGTCGACGGGCGGATCCTGATGAAGGACCGGATTTTACGGCACATGGATATAGACGGCATCATGGCCGATGCGCAGGGAATCGCCAGGCAGCTTCAAAGGGGCTGATATGCATCTCGATACGATCATCCACAACGGCATCCTGATTACGGTGGACAGCGACAAGCGGATCATCCACAACGGCTGGATCGGTATCCGGGACGGGGTGATTCGGGCCATGGACGCTGCAACCGCCGACCAGCAGCCGCCCGCAGCCGACCTGGCCGTCGATGCAGCCGGCGGCATCGTCATGCCCGGGCTGGTAAACACCCACACGCATCTTCCCATGACCCTGTTCCGGGGCCTGGCCGATGACCTGCCCCTGATGAAATGGCTCAATGAGCACATTTTTCCGGCCGAGGCCCAATTCATCCGTCCGGAAACCGTTCACTGGGGAACATTGCTGGCCTGTGCGGAAATGTTGCTTTCCGGCACCACAACCTGCTGCGGGGGGTATTTTCATGAAGATGCCGTGGCCCGGGCCGTGCGACAGAGCGGAATGCGTGCCGTGCCGGCCCAGGGGGTGATCGATTTCCCCGCGCCCGGCGTCCCCGATCCCACGCAAAACATTGTCCATGCCGAACAATACGCCCGACACTGGATGGGTCGAGACGACCGCATCACCCCATCCATCTTCTGCCACGCGCCCTACACCTGCAGTGACCATACCCTGACCGCGGCCAAAGCCGTGGCCGACAACCTGGGCCTGACCTTCCAGGTGCACGTGGCCGAAACCCGTATCGAACGGGATCAATCCATCGAAGAAAAAGGGCTGAGCCCGGTTGCCCACCTGGACCGATTGGGCATTTTGTCCCCGACCACCCTCATGGCCCATTGCGTATGGGTCGACGATGCGGATATGGCCCTCTTGGCCGAACGTGAATGCAAGGTGGCCCACTGCCCGGAAAGCAACATGAAACTTGGTGAAGGGGTGGCCCCGGTGGCAAAAATGCACGCGGCCGGCATCACCGTCGGTCTGGGTACGGACGGCTGCGCCAGCAATAACGACCTGGATCTGTTCGGTGAAATGGGCACGACAGCCAAACTGCATAAGGTGGTCAACGGCGATCCCACCTCCCTGGCGGCGGAAAGTGTCCTACAAATGGCCACCATCGATGGGGCATGCGCCGTGGGCCTGGGTGATCGAATCGGCTCTCTGGAAATAGGCAAACAGGCGGACATCGTCGTTCTATATGACCGCAAACCACACCTGATCCCCATGTACCAACCGGTCTCCCACCTGGTTTACGCGGCCGGTGGCGCCGACGTACGCCATGTTTTCATTGCCGGCCAGCAGGTGGTAAAGAACCGGCGGTTGTTGACCATAGACATGGATGACGTGATGGATCGGGTCAATGCGATCGCAGAAGAAATCAAAAGCCGTTTTAAATTTTACCTGAGTTGAGCCATTAGCCGTTAGCTTTTAGCAATTAGCAAAATGATTCATTTAAATCTTGACACCTTTTAGAAAGACGCCATTTTATGGATTTGAAAAAAATTGTTTCAACGGCCAGAGGCGATGCCCCCGCCGATTTGCTTCTCACCAACGCAAAGATCGTCAACGTTTTTTCCGGACGGATCGTCGACAGCAGCATCGCCGTCAAAGACGGGCATATCGCAGGTTTTGGCGACCATGAAGCGGCTGACACCGTTGATCTGGGGGGCCGCTATGTGGCCCCGGGATTCATCGACGCCCATGTGCACATCGAAAGCGCCATGGTCAATGTCACCGAGTTCGCCCGCACCGTAGCACCCTGCGGCACCACCACCGTGGTGGCCGATCCCCATGAAATCGCCAATGTGCTGGGCACGGCAGGCATCATGTACATGCTCCAATCGGCCGACGGCCAGCCCATGGACTGCCTTTTCTCCTTGCCATCATGCGTGCCGGCTACGGATATGGAGACCGCCGGCGCCAATCTGAATGCCGATGACCTGGCCCCCTTCATGGAGCATCCGCGCGTGGCGGCCCTGGCCGAAATGATGAATTACCCCGGCGTGATCTTCGGCGACGACGGTGTAATGGCCAAACTGGATCTGGCCCGCCGACACCGCCGCACCTTGGACGGCCACGCCCCCGGCGTCGGGGGATCCCGCCTGCACGCTTATACGGCCGCCGGTATCGCCTCGGACCACGAGTGTACACGGGCCGAAGAAGCCCTGGAAAAACTGGAAATGGGAATGCATATCATGGTGCGCGAAGGCACCTGCGCCCGCAACCTGGATGCCCTCTTCCCGATGATCGACGCCACCACCCGGCGCCGCATGATGTGGTGCACCGACGACCGCCACCCCCATGACCTGATCGAAGAGGGACATGTGGATGCCATCATCCGCAAAGCCGTGGCCAAGGGCCTGGACCCGGTAACGGCCATCTGTATGGGCACCCTCAATGCGGCTGACTATTTCGGCATCCACGATGCTGGCGCCGTGGCACCGGGGCGCAAGGCCAATCTGGTGGTATTCTCCAATCTGGCGGATATCCGGGCGGAACAGGTCTATTTCAAGGGACGCAAGGTCGCCGAAAACGGACGCCTGCGACCAGGTATCCCGCGACCGGATCCGGTGACCGTACCGTCGGCCATGAACCTGAATCCTGAAAAACTGGACTTTTCGGTGCCTGCGTCAGGACATCGCATACGGGTCATCCGGACCATACCCGATCAGGTGATCACCCGCTGTGAGGAGCTGGATGTGGTCGTCAGAGACGGTCTGGCCGTGGCCGATCCAAAGACGGATTTGGTCAAATTGGCCGTGGTGGACCGTTATTCGGGCACGGCCCGCATCGGTAAAGGGTTCGTCACCGGGCTGGGGCTGAAACATGGCGCCATTGCCTCCAGCGTGGCCCACGATTCACATAACATCATCGTAGCGGGTGTCAACGACGTGGATATGCAGACTGCGGTGGCCGCGGTGGTAAAAATGGGCGGTGGTTTCGCGGCGACAAATGACGGCCGGCTCCTGGCCGACCTACCCCTGCCCGTGGCCGGATTGATGTCCGATCAGCCGGTGGCCACCGTCAACGGACAGATGGATACGATGATCGCGGCAGCCCGGGACCTGGGCGCCGGGCTGACCGACCCCTTCATGACCTTGGGTTTTTTGGCCCTGCCGGTAATCCCGGATCTGAAACTGACCGACAAGGGACTGGTGGATGTGACCCGGTTCGAGGTCGTACCGCTGTTCGTATAGTCACGACCGCCCAGACTGCTTGCGGGTTTATCCTTTGATCGTCCGAGCCGCGGATGTGCTGGCGTCGTTGGCAATGGCCGCATCGAAAACAGCCTGGACCGGCCCCGGAAAAGGCGTTGCCACAGGCCGGCCCCGGGCGTCCCGGTTGATCCACACGGCCCGGTGCAGGCCGTGGGCGATCTTCACCGGATCGCCGTCCGTTTCCAGTCGGAAATAATCCACATGGAAGGACACGCTGCAGCGCCGCAATTCTCTGATCGCCAAGGTGAGTTTAATGCGGTCGAAGGGCATGGCTTCGCGCAAATGATCCACCCGGCTTTCCAAGGTCAGCAGTTCTCCCTTTTCACCGATTCCGCCAAAGTAATCGGGAATCAACTCATAGAAAAAACGGTCCCGGATCTGTCCCTGCCAGTCGTAATAGTTGGCGTAATAAATATTTCCCACCAGGTTGGCGTGCGCCAGGGTGGTGTCAAACACCTGCTCACGGAGCAAAGGCCGCACCATCGGCCCGGACGGCGCCGTGTACACCAGTGGATCGTCGCCGGCTTCGAACAGGTGCGCCAGGGATTCTTCCATGGGCTCGGGCGTATCCGGGGCATCGTTTCGTGGACACATGTCTTCTATGAACTGACCATAATACGGCGGATACGGGGCCACTTTGGCCTTTCCCGGCCCCAGAATCTCGACCCAAGTGGTCTGCAACCGGCAGAAGGCCAGGCGCCGGTATCCGCCATCGGGCAGCATGCTTCGGAAATCGTAGGAAAGCGTCATGGTAGAGTTCTCGGGGCCGCTGTTGTCAGACACCCACATGAGAATCTCGATGCGGTCGCTGGTGCCGCCTTCCCCCAGAATCTTGAGATGGCCGTAGTTGGTGACCCCACCCCATTTGCCGGTGGCAAACTGGTCGGACATGGCCGCCAGCACCGGCCAAGCCGATGCCTCACGGGTGTTGCCCATCCATTTGATGAAGTTGGAAAAATAGATCGTACGGCTCAGGTTGGCCGCCGGCTGGAACGTCACCGGTAGTCGTTGAACAAAGACCAGCTGCCCCTGGGGACCGCCTTCGATCATTTCGAAGGAGCGTGTGTCGTAAAGCGGCTCGTAGCCAGGATAGTCCGCCGTCAACAAACTGGCCGGCACGCGGGGAACCTGTTTATCCGTCACGGTAAGTGCCAGAATGGAAATCCGCCCCCAGGTCAACCGGATCGGAAGGCTGAGGACCTGTAATCTGCCGCCGTCAGGGGCCGCGACGCTGAACAAAACCCACTCTTCCATCCGCCTGGCCACGGTCAATTCCGTACCAGGCGCAACGCCTGCTTTGAGAATGGTTTCGGCAACCGCCCAGACACGGGTGCCAGCGAGATCCGGATCGTCTCCGGCCTCTACCAGCGCATCCAGCAATGCAATGCGCTGGTTGCCCAGCAAGCCCTCCCATTGTTCCCGCGATCGGACGGTCACGGCACTCAGGTCGCAACCTGCGGGACCGGGGCCACAGATGCAAAGACAGGTGCGGTCCTCGTGGGTCAGCGAAACATCCAGTACGCATCTGCTAACCCCTTCAATCTGCGGTTTGCCGTCCTCGCGCCACCCGATGCCCTGGTCAAGTGGATCAATTTCATAATGTTTGATCGCTTCCGGCAGCACCCGCTCAAGCAAGGGGCGCTCCACCTCCCGCCGCTGTAAACGGGGCATGTCATGAATACCGGGAATGCATGTCAGGTCCACCAGCGGAGCGGTGAGCGACAGGGTCCGGCAGGCATTCTCCAGCGCATCGTGCACCAGTTGCCGGTCACGCTGTTCGGGAGACACCAGGTCAATCACCGTGGGATAATCGTCGTGGTGCTCGAGAATGCGCAACCGGTAGCCCTGAAGCACGGCCAGGGGCGAGCCGTCTTCGCTAAAGGCCTCGACACGATATACCAGCTCCCGGTCCGACCGTCCTTCCAGAACGGTGCGTATTTGAGACTTACCGTCCGTGTTGAAGAAGGCAGGATAGAGATCAATACTGTCGATGCCAACGGGCAGGCTGGTATCCTGAGGCACCAGCAGGGCCGCACTTTGCAAAAGCGTGTCGGTAAAAAAGGGATCTCCCAGATACAAGGCGGCATCGTCCTTCCGGTTGAAAGCCTCAATGCTTCTTTGATCCGGGGGCGTGGGCGATGCGGTCAGCAACGCCTGTCCCTGGTTATCGCCGGTGTGGCGGATCTCCCAGACCTTAAGAATTCTTTGAAATCGACGGCCCTGGAACAACAAACTGGGCCGATAGAGATCGCTTTTCGGCACCAGCGGTAACGATTTGTCCGGAAAATCGGCGGGCCTGGGCGATTCGCCATGGGCCGCGTCGAAAATGAACGTGGCCTGAAAAAATGGCGTTCGGACGCCGGTTCCCTGCTTGACGATACCGGCCCGCACGACGATGCCTTTGCCGGGCGCCGTCTCTTCCTGGACCGCCCGCACAATGATATCGGCACCGTCCCCCGCATCCACGGTGATGGGCCGCTCCAGGCGGACCTCCCGAATTCGAATTCGTTCCGGCATCTGAATGCCTGTCAGGTACACGGCTGCCTGGGCCATGGCTTCCAGCCCAAACACTGTGGGGAAAAGATAAGACCCCTGGAAATGGTGATCCTTCAGATAAGGATCGGTTTCCAAAGAAAGGTGGGTCGCGAAAACCGCCTCCACTGATGGCAGCATCTGAATCCGCCGTTCCAGAAACCGTCCCTGCCGCAACTCCTCGGGCAAGGGCGGCCCCCAGGTATCCAAACCACCCATACGGGCCGTAACCACAACCTGATGGTTGCCCGGATCATGGCTGAACAGCCGGACGAACCGATCCACCCCTTCGTCCGTAGGAATGGCGTCGATGCCTTTCTCCCGTAGAATGTCCACGCTGCCCATACGTGCACCCATGCCCGCATCTCGCCAGATGCTGTAGGCCACATTCAACGTCTGGGTTTGGGGATGATCGGCGGCGAACCCCCTCATGGCGATATCCATGATTTCGTTGGAAAAGCCATACCATCCGTTTCCGGGCATACCGGTAATACCGATGATCGATCCCAAAGCTGCGACCAGTTTGGGTGGCCGATGGGCCAGTGCGTCCAGCAGATGCAGCATGCCCAAGACCTTGGGAGCGGTTTCGGCAAAGGCCTGCTGCGGACGCACCTGGCCGGTGAGCCGGGGATGATTGAGTCCGGCACCGTGTATGATGCCGGTCACCGGTCCCATTTCCCGGGTTACGGATTCAAGGATGGTCGCAACGGATTCACGGTCGGTAACATCACAGGAAAAATAAGCTGCATCAAGCCCCAACTCGGCATACTTGTTTAGCAAGACACGGATCGGGTCATTTTCATCCTGATGGGGGTATGGGCTGCGTCCCACAAGCGCTATGCGAACCTGGTGGCGACGTGCCACAGCCAAGGCACAAGCCGCTGTGATGCCCTTGGCCCCACCGGTTACCAGGATCACATCATCCCGACCCCAAGAGATGCCCCGCGCTTCGAAACCGGCCGGATGGACCAGGCGCGGCAGGAAGGTGCGCCGTGTACGCTCCAAATCATACCCCACCGCGGAAAAAACCTCTTGAGTCACCATTTCGGACAGGGTCTCACTGGCAACGGTTTCGGACGACAAGGTGGGGTAAAAGTCCACGACCCGAACTTTCAGATCCTCCCGCTCCAGGTGGACACTGGCCGCCAAGGCCAGGGCACCGCTGCGATCCAGGCGGGCAAAATGAGGATCCCGACCAAAGAAACCGCCGCCGAACTGAACCCAGACCACGGTGGAACGTCGCCTGGGCGCACTGGCTGCCGGTGGCACGGCAACAATGCTGGCACGCATTCGAATCAACCGCTGCAGCAGGGCTGCTCGGTCGTCGTTATGCTGTCCACTCTTGGGCAGGATGGCCACTAAATGGGAAAAAGCCGCATCCGATACGTGTTCATCTGCATGGCTGCTGTCGAAGCGGACCGTTCTCACATAGGTACCCCGATTGAAAAGCAGTTTGCCGAGCGCTTCGGCCACTTCAGCACCGTCACCACTGTGAAGGATCAATACCCGTGCCTTCTGCCAGTCGTTTTCCGACCGGGAACGCCATTTTTCATGCAGGGGCGGATACGGCGTATGCACCATATCCATTACGAAACTGCGCACCCACGTGGGCATATCCGGTGCCTCGGCAATGTTGTTTGGTGCCCCCTGCCGCTGTTTTATCATCCGGTTCAAAATGATACCAATCTGACGCAAACTGCGGTTGAGCAGCGGCTCAAGGTCCACATTGGCCTGAATACCGATTTCGGCCGCCGTGCTGCGAATCAGCGAACTGAGTTTGTCCACACCCAGGTTCAAGCCCTGTTCCACCGGCAGGTCCGGATCCAGGGTATCGGCATCGAATCCGGTGATTCTGGCGGCCTGTTCCGTGAGCACCGACAGTGCATCCATGTGCAATTCAGCCCTTTCCGGCTCCGAGGCACCCGCCACCTGTTCGACCACCTGGGCCAAACTGGCATTGGCCAGAGACTGAACATCCAACCTGCCGGAGACACCCATCTCCCCAGCCAGGCGGTTTATGAGATCACCGGCTTTGATGGAATCCAGATTCAAATCGTCCAGCAGGCGCATGGACAAATTGATGCTCGTCTCCGGAAACCCGGTAACCGCTGCAACCATGGCCATCATTTGCTTCCCAAGTTCATCGGCATCCACTACCGGCTTACCATTCTTTACACCGTCTACGGCACCCAACCGCCGGGCAGCATCGATGAGTTCTCCAAGGGAAGCGTTGGCCAGCAATGCCGGGTCCGGGAAAACGATCCCGCACATGCCGGCAAATCGGGCAGCCAGGTCGCCGGCCTTGATGGAATCCAGATTCAGATCGTCCAATAAGCGGGCGTCCAGGGTCAGACTGTCACGGGGAAAACCGGTCACCTCGACGATTAGATCATATAAAAGGCCCCGGATATCCACCGCAGGAGCACCACCGCTCCCGGAGGTATCGCCTGTCGGTCGGGCCTCCGGATCCCAAAATTCCAGATCGGCCTGCACCACCCGGTTCAAAAACCCACCGCGCGCATCAAGATAACGATGCACCTGGTCGGCCGCCATTCCACTGAACGCTTCGGCCAGGACAGCATGAAATGCGTCCGGTGCAGGATTTTCTTTGGCTGCGGCATCTTCGGCCACCGGTGACAGTTTTTCACACGGGTTAACCACGAAATTCTTTTCCGAAGCGGGGACAAAGGGGTGAATCAGGCGATTATCAAAGAGCCCGCCCCATTGGATCGGCACCCCGCGAACATACATTTCTCCCAAACACCGATGCAAATCGATGGTGCCGCCAGGGTTGCTTTCCACAGGCAGGCAGACAAGGTCCCGGTCGTCGGCGATATCCGCAACCAGGCCGGTCAATACCCGACCGGGTCCCAGCTCGACCAGCAGGTCGCAGCAGGCATCCATGGATTCGATCATTCCCATAAAATCGACCTGTGATCGGATCTGCCGCGAAAAATGTCGGTTCAACGGCGGCAGGGGATCCAGGGCCGCACCGGTGGTGCTGGTAAAAAGCTTGCATCGTGCAGATGTCCGAGCCATGGAAAACAGCCCCATGGCTTCCACCTCACGAGCCGCATCTTCACACAAGACACTGTGGAAGGCACCCGATACCGTTAATCTGCGGGCGCTGACGCCATTCACACGGGCCACATCGAGCATGGTTTCGACAGCAGCCGTGTCACCGGATAAAATGGTCTGGTGCGGACTGTTGAGATTGGCCACGGTCAGATAACCGTCGACCTGCTCGACCAGCGCAGCGGCTGTAGAACCGTCGCATCGCAGGCCGACCATCCCGCCGGTAACACCGGACATGGATGACATCGCCAGGCCCCGTCGAGTGGCGAATTCAAGCAATGTGGCGGCATCCAGCACACCGGCGGCATAAAAGGCGGTCAACTCGCCCAGACTGTGACCACCGACGGCATGGGGACGAATTCCCAGGTGATCGAACCATGTGAACAACAACAAAGAGGCCAGGCAGATGGCCGGTTGGGCATGTTCCGATCTGGACAGGGCTGTGAACCAGCGCTCCGTCTCTTCCGGTCCAGGGACCCGGTCCACGTCCCGGTAAATCAACTGGCTCACGGGGGTACCTGACACTTTGCGCGTAATGGCATCAGCCTGCTCAATGAATTCCTGGGCCCAGGCAAAACGCGTGGCTGCCATCCGGGCCATGTTGAGCTGCTGGCTTCCCTGTCCAGGAAACAAAAATCCGATACGTACCGACGCCTGGCCGACCCCCAGAAAAAAATCCGGGCCGGAAGAAGGCACGACACCCTGGTCAACCTTTTCACCGTGTTCGGTCAGGGTAGCCGCCAGTCGGTCCAGACCCGACTCCAACGCGTCGGGATGGCCGGCAATGATCGCAGCCCGGACAGGTGCGGCATCCGGTAACTGCCGACAACATTCGGCGGACAGATCGGCCAGTTCAGCAATGCTGATGCCGTCAGCCATACGCTTGACGACCCCAATCCGTTCAAACAACTTTGACCGGTCCTCGGCCCCCAAAACGAAAAGCTCGCTTTCCTGAGCGTGGGCCATCAGCACGGATTCATCCAGGTCGGGAGCCAGGCGATCATCGGGCGCATCGCCGGAGGCAAGGGTCAGGTGGCAGTTAATTCCCCCGAAGCCCATGGCCGACACACCGGCGGTCAGTTTCCGATCCGCCGGTGCACGCTGTCCCAGACGAACGGGGTACAACTGCCTGGCCGTATGATGGAATGCCTGGTGCGGTTCGTGACAGGCCGACGTCGGTGGAACGATCCGGCGATTGACGGCCATCACGGTTTTGATCAGCCCACCGATGCCCGATGCCGCCTTGGTATGGCCGATGATCGACTTGAGGGAGGTAATTCCGCAGGGGCGCAACTGGCCGCGGGGAATCGGCGTCGGCCCCAGCAACCGGGCAATGCCTTCCAGTTCCGTTCGGTCGCCGACGGTGGTGCCGGTTCCATGGCCCTCGATGAAATCCACATCGGCGATGGTGTGTGGCGCATGGCGATAGGCCCGTTCCAGTGCCAGGGCCTGACCGGCGGCGCTGGGGGCCGTAATGCCCGATCCGCCGCCGTCCGATGAAATTCCCCACCCATGGATCACGGCATAGACCCGATCATTGTCGCGCCGGGCAGCATCCAGCGATTTGAGTACAACAAAACCGCATCCTTCTCCGGGAAGGAAGCCCTTGCCACCGCGGTCGTATACATTCATATCACCATCGGTAAGCGCACCGGTCTTGGCGAACCCGACCAATTCGAAAGGATCCAGACTGATGTCCACGCCACCGACCACGGCCAGATCCAGCTCATCGGCTCGAATGCGCGATGCCGCATGCGCCGCGGCTAGCAGCGACGATGAACAGGCGCCGTCGATGGTGAACCCGCCCCCCATCAGGTCGAGTTGATTGCAGATGCGTCCGGCGATGGTATTGGAAAGTCCACCGGCAAGAGTATCCTCGTCTACCGGTGGAAAAACGGATGTGTATCTATCCTTCATGGCCCGGACAAGCTTGTCCAGTTGCGCGTCATCGAACCCCTGGCTTTCAGCCGCCCGAAGAAGGGCCCGACGGACGAAAGGCCAGCGCAAACGCATATTGTTGGATCGGGTCTGCTCACCAGTCAAGGTATTGCCGACGATCACACCGGTACGGCGGCCGGGAAGGGTTTCCCGCGTGTATCCGGCATCTGCCACGGCTTCCAGACAAACCTCCAGGGCCAGCCAATGAACGATGTCGGTCGTCTGCAAGGTGGAAAACGGGATTCTTCGACCCGCCCAATCGAATTCGAAACCGTCGATCAGGGCCGCCTGCCGGCCGTAGGTTTTATCAGGTGTCTGCCGGTCCGCATCGTAGTAATCGGCAAGGGGCAGCCGGCAATCCGGAAGCCGTCTGAACTGCCGGCGCCGGGTCAGGATATTGGCCCACAATTGACGGGGCGTTCTGGCGTCAGGATAATGACATGCCATTCCGATCACGGCGACGGCCGGATAATCATCCCGATGAATCATAATTACCTCTTATTTGTTTGAAATTAATAAATTTTCTAATATTTTACGATTGGTGCTTTGGCGCAGTGGTGGAGAAAAGAACTTTCTTCTGACCAATCCTTTTTCTTTCTTATAGGATCAAGAATGAAATATTCATGCCATCTTTTCCTAAAACCACAGATATATTTATAAAAAGGCGCGGAGGCCGGTGTCTTTCCTGTCCGTTTGAAAACAGGGAAACGGGCCATTGCCGTATGTGCGGGACTTGACCACAGGCCCTGGTATCATTGGCCTTCAGGCTCGTCAAAACCCGCCAAGTGTGGCATAATTCGAATGGTGATCAGGTATTGGCACCATTGTCCCTGCGGGTGGTACCCCATCGTTACACAAAAAATGGAGAAATTGGTATATACAATTCGAAATATGAACATTTTTCATCAATAAAGGAAGGGCTGGCATGAAACTGCGTACTTGCGTATCACCCAACGGGCGTTTTGTTTTTGGAATTCACCGTCCACAATTCACCGTCGACAACTTCAGACAAACAGATCATCTGTTCGACCTGGGTGCGTTTGCCGATGGAAGCCGTTTGCGCAACGAAATCAACTTCCCCAAGGGTCGGGTCCACGAACCGGCTGCCGACCGGATCTATGAGGTTCCCAACCCATTCCCCTTTCGCGGCACCACGTATATCGGCAAGGCCTGGGCCGACGACCGGGCCCGGTCCCCGGCATCCATCCGACTGCCAGCGTCCCCCGCCGTCTCTTTTTTTAAGGACTATGCAGATGAACAGGCGGCTTTCGATGCCATTGGCAATTTGCCGCGAACCCTGAAACTGGCACTGGCGGTCTCTTCCACGGACACCCGGGATCTGGTCTGCCTGGCCCATCTGGCATGTGAATTCTGCATGGACCACGAAAAAAAACTGCCATGGGGGATGGCATACGAACGTTCTTCAGGCGGAAAAATCCGGCCGTGCATCGTCGACGAAGCCCTGTTCGATGCGGTCGCCAACAACCGGCATCTTCCCGATGCTTACAAACAGACCATGGTCCTTCGCCCGGGCGCCCAGGGCAAGAGTGAAATCGTCGGCGAATGGCAAGGGCCGCAAAGCCACGTATTTGAATACCTGCGACGCAATTCATACATTCCCTGGGGACACTATGCGGCCAATATGGCCAACGACGCTGAACGCTACCGGCTGTCGGACCTGACATGGCAGGACATGACCGGCATGCGTCATTTGTATTATCAGAGAAGTTATACACGGATGGCCATGGATACGGGATGCCCGTATACCGGTGCAGAGGGGACGTTGTCAGCAGATGCACTGGAAAAATTGCGGCAGGCGGTACTGGATTCGCTGGCCACAAATGGCCGAATCGATTTTAACCGGACCCTGTGGGGCTGGAATTTCGGATACGATTATGCGCCCAACGGATATCGCCTGCACGCGTCCCACCAGCAAATTCACCAGCAGTTCGCCCTGATACCTGCCATGATACCGTTGGCCATGGATCAGACCCGGTCGCTGCCGGCATATGCCTGTGGTGATTTGATCGGCGATTTCATCGATGACTTCAGAAGAAAAACGGGTCAATCCTTTTTCGATTGCTATCACCGCGCCATAACGGAGAACCAGCGAATGGACGAACGCTCGGACCGAGACCACCGGCTGGTGGTATTCGAAGACGAACAGGTAATGCTTTTCGTTCCCAAAGCCCAAACTTCCCAGTGGGAGCTGCAGTTAATGCCCAAAAACGCCGTGGGCAACATTCTGGAGGCCGACAGCCACATGCGGCGCAGCCTGGACCGTGCTATCCTGGTCGCCGTGAAGGTCCTGGGATCCATGGGCGCCCGAATGATCACAAGTATCGAGTATTCCAAACCCGTTACCAACAAAGATCTTGACCAACGCCTGCTGATGTCTTTTATGCCCAGGCTCCCGGAATCCCCAGGAGCGTTCAGCGAAGCCCAATTGCGTTGGATTAACGGCCACTATCCCGAAGACTTCGCCCTGGCATGCCGATCTCACCTGCCCGTGGATCAGGATTGGATGGTGATGCCGTAACTCCTGACCCATGCCTATGAAACCCCCTTGACATCCATTGTTGATCAGCTTAGATTTTTTACTTTGACAGGCGGAAACGGTCCGCCATCCACTTGAAAGGAGTGCCTGTTTTGCCGGCCGTGATTTCAATCGTGGGAAAATCAAATTCCGGGAAGACCACACTCATCGAGAAACTGCTTCCCCGATTGAAGCAACGAGGGTATCTCGTCGGCGTGGTCAAACATGCCCACCACGGCTTCGACATGGACCGCCAGGGCAAAGACAGCTACCGTCATCGACATGCCGGTGCAGATACGGTAATGATCGCTTCTCCGGGACAGATTGCGCTGATCAAGAATGCCGCCAGCGAAACAATGGATGATCTTATCCCCTATTTCGAGGATGTGGATTTACTGATCACGGAAGGTTTCAAACGGGGCAACGCACCGAAAATCGAAATTTTCCGGTCGGAGGAGCATCGGCAACCGGCCTGCCTTGAAGACGTTCATCTGGTTGCTGTGGTGGCAGACGCTCCCGTGGATACGCCGGTTCCCCAATTCGCCCTGAATGATGTCGCTGCGCTGACGGACTTCATCATCTCTGGCTGGCTCGCCACACCCTCAAAAAGCTGACCTAAAGGAATATTGACAAATTTGTAAAAATTCGCGATCATTGATTTTTATCGTCCCCGTGCAGGCAAGGAGCCAGTATGATCAGATATTTGTAGATTCCGCCTTCGCGGGAATGGCATACTTGGCGACTTCTTACGAAACCATCACACTTGCTCTCGCTCCCATCAACCTCCCATGAACCTTAGATACGGCATCACCGGGAAATTGCTGATCTGGTTTCTTGTCATCATCGCAATCTTTTACGGCACCATCCTGGTCCTTTATATCAATGTCCAGCAGGTCGTCAGCCGCTCCGGGTCCATCGTTACCAGAAACTACGCCATCGCTTCCGGAACAAAAAAAATGATGGAAGCGTTGCTGGGCATGGAAGAGAACAGGCAAAAATACCTTTTGCTGAAAAAGGCCGATTATCTGGTTTTCTATAACGATGCACAACGGCAATTCGAGAACAGCCTGGACCAGGTGGCGCAACTGACGGCCACGGATGATCACATCCCTGCCGTCTGGCGCACCATTATCATTGACTATGATCATTATCCCAATGCATCGCAAGTCGCCGCCTATTTGTCGGACGAGGAGAAACGTCTGGGAAGCGTGGACGCATTCTGGGTCCCCGAATCCAAAGCCAATGACTGGATCGGTATCATTTCAGGAGAACGGCTCAAAAATGAACAGGAAATCGAACGCGCCACCCGGGAGGTCAACCGCAAGGGCCGGCTGTCCGCCAAAAACGGCCTTATCGGTCTGACGGTCTCCAGCCTGGTGGGCCTGCTGGGCGTGTACTACCTGGCCTATTCCATGATTCGTCCGCTCAGGGAACTGATGGGCGGCATCCGTCAGATTTCATCGGATCGTCTCAGCCCACCGCTGACCATTCGCGGTCAGGATGAATTCGGTGAACTGGCCCAGGCGTTCAATGAAATGTCAGACCGGCTGCGAAAGGAAGAGCGCATGCGCTCGGATTTCATTTCCATGCTCAGTCATGAAATACGAACACCGCTCACATCCATACGTGAATCGGTTAACATGATTCGCGAAGAAGTGATGGGGCCCATCAACAGCCGACAGGAAAAATTTCTCAAGATCGCCGGATCGGAAATCAGTCGCATCAGCGATCTGCTGAGCCATCTGATGCAGGCATCTCGATTGGAACCGGGCCTGTTGCAGATGCAATTGGAGCCGATCGATCCTCACACCTTCGTTTCCGAATGTGCCAACAGCATCAAACTGGCGGCCGAGGCCAAAAAGATTCATATGGTCATACGGGTGCCGTCCCATTTGCCCCAGGTTGTCGGTGACCCAAAACAATTACAGCAAGCCATGCTGAATTACCTGTCCAATGCGGTTAAATTTTCCGATCCCGAAACACGGGTAACCATTGGGGTACGCTTCCATCGTGTCCAGAACCGGGTTTCGTTTTTCGTCAGGGATAACGGTCCCGGCATTCTGGAAGAGGACCAGGCCTTTTTGTTCAATAAATACTATCGCGGTCAGCGGGAACGAGAACGCCTCGAAGGTGTCGGCCTGGGCTTGAGCATCGTTAAAAACATCGTCGAATCTCACCATGGAACAGTATGGGTCAACAGCCAGGTGGCCAAGGGCAGCACCTTTGGTTTCACCCTGCCCGGCGTTCCCGAATCGTAACCGGCCAAAAAACCGAAAGGCTGAATTTTCTTGAATTGTCAGGCGATGACGTTTAGAAAGAAGGACTGGTGTCATATGCATGGGCAGACGTTTAACCGAACCAATGGGAAATGAATGCAAATCGTAGCCAATCGAACCTGGTGCCAGGCAAGCATCTTAGTCGTTTTGATCAGCCTTTTTACCGGTTGTGCCGACATGTTTCAACGCCTCGATGACAACATGCATCGCAAGCGGTTCAGGTCGGATTACGAGACCCTCGAAAAAGCATTGGCGGCCTATGACCGGGGTGACTATCAACAAGCAAAGCTGCTGTTTAAGGGACTGACATCCACCAGCGCCAGTGACCTTTATTCCCGCAAAGCAAAACTGGGACTGATCTGCTCTCGATTGCTCACGGCGGAAAACCAGGATGACTATACGGCGGCTGTCGGCATGTGGCACCAATTTGGTGAAACCAAAGTCAAGGCCAATGTCTGGGATATTCGCCTGCTGGAACCGCTGGTGGTCCGTATGACACCGAAAACGACCACGCGATTGGTTTACATTCACCCGCCCGCTGAGCAGCGGAAGGGATTGCACACAAAACAATCAACGCTTTCGTCCGGCGACACGCAAGTGCCGCCAGAACAACTGACAGAACTGAAAAAGAAAGCGGCGCTAGCGGCTCAGCTGCAGCAACGGATTGATAACATTGAGGCCGAAAACAAGTCTCTCAAGGAAAAAATCAAGGCATTGGAAACCATTGATCAGATTATCCGGAAGAAAAAGACTGAAATAGCGGCCCCCAACGAGTAAAACATGAAAAAAAGTAATAAATCACAGACGGTTCTCGTCGTGGACGACGACAGAAACGTTCTTGAGGTATTGGATGCCCGCCTCTCAAGCTGCGGATTGAAAGTACGCAAGGCAGACGGTGGACGCAAAGCGATTCAGGTTCTCAAGGCGCATCGCATCGATCTGGTGGTATCGGACGTCAAAATGCCGCAGATGGACGGCATGGAACTTTTAGATGAAATTATACGCATCCAGCCCGGCCTGCCCGTCATTTTTCTGACGGCCTATGCCAACATTCCAGATGCGGTCAAAGCGGTAAAAAGCGGCGCCTTGGACTATGTCGAAAAACCTTTCGATGGCAAAGCCCTCACGGAAAAAATTCAGTTGATGCTCAAGGATTTCGACAACTGCTCACCGGAACAAAACATGGAACCGGCATCTTCCGGGGACAGGGACGAACAGGTCAACAGCCCGGCCATGAAAAACCTGCACAGCCTGGTTAAAAAGGTTGCCCGCAGCAACGTCAATGTCCTCATTTTGGGCGAAAGCGGTGTCGGCAAGGAACGCATCGCCAACCAGATCCATCAACTTGGACCACGTCGCAAGAATCCGTTCGTGGTCGTCGATTGCGGGGCGACACCGGCCGGTCTGCTGGAAAGTGAACTCTTCGGTCATGTAAAAGGCTCTTTCACCCACGCCGTCAGCGACAAACAGGGGCTTATCGAGACGGCGGACACCGGAACCCTGTTTCTGGACGAAATCGGAAACATCTCCCACGAAATGCAGATTCGTCTGCTCAGATTCATTGAGGACCGGACCATACGCAGAATTGGCGGACTCAAAGGCACGCCCGTGGATTGCCGCATTATCGCAGCCACCAACGCCGACCTGGGAGAAGCCATCAAGGCGGGCCAGTTCCGGGAAGATCTTTACTTTCGCCTCAGGGTGGTAACACTGACCATTCCGCCGCTTCGCGAGCGCAAGGCCGATATTCCCCCGCTGGTTGAGCATTTCGCCCGGCAGTATAGTCGCCAGCACAACGCGCCCCTGGTAAAGGTTCCCGATACGACCATGGACTGGCTTTGCAGCTATCCCTGGCCCGGCAACGTCCGTGAACTGAAAAATGCAATCGAAGGTGGTATCGTTTTGTGCCGCAACAATGAGCTCACATCGGAAGATTTTCATCTGGCCGGCGTTACCGATACCTGCAATGGCAGCCCGGCCAGGGACAACTGCCTGTCCTTGGAAGAAAGTGAAAGAAACACCATCATCCGGGCCTTGACACAGACCGGCGGTGTACAGAAGGAAGCGGCCGAAGTGTTGGGTATCAGCCGACGGGCGATTCACTACAAGATAAAGAAATACGGCATCGACGCCGGTAGTATCAAAGCCGGCCTTTGAGCGAATAAAGGGGGACAAAAAATGAAAACATTCCTGGCCCTGGTGGCATTCATCGGCATATGGATCCTGATGCAAACAGTCATCCTGCCCAAAATGGGGATTTCAACATGAATGCGTGATGCCTGTCAGGTGACAGGTAAGAAAAACGATGCCAAATCCACCGGAGAAAACAAGAAGTAATGATTCCGATAAAGCGCTGGTCCGTGCCATCAACGCCGGCCACCGGAATCGCTTCTATGAACTGGTCAAACGATACGAAAAAAAACTGTACAATTTCGGCCTGCGGATGTGTGACACCCCCAGCGACGCCGAAGACATGGTCCAAGATACATTCCTGAATGTATATCGGTACCTTGGCGGTTTCAGGTACGAAACCAAATTCAAAAACTGGCTTTACCGGGTCGCCACCAGTGCCTGCCTGAAACAAAAGCGCCGATCCAAATATGCACCGGACAGGGAAAAATCCATAGACACGTTTCTTCCAGCCGATGAATCGGCTGTATCGGTAGACATGCCCCGCTGGGCCAGCCAACCACTGGACCAGGTTCTGGACGAAGAACTGGCAGAGGTCATCCGGCAGAGTTTGCTGGACCTTCCCGAAAAATACCGGTTGGTGATCGTTTTGCGTGATGTTGAAGGGTTCAGCACCCAGGAAACCGCTGAAATACTGAACTTGACCGTCACCAATGTTAAAGTTCGCCTGCACCGCGCCAGGCTTTTTTTACGATCTGCCTTGAAAAGCTATCATGAAACAGACTGAGTCACACCACTCGCACCCGCATTGCATGGCTCTGTCCGGACGGCTATCCGATTATATTGACAAAGAACGCGACCCACCCACAATCGGGAAAATTGATCATTTTCGGATGGAAATTCTGTAATTAATTTTATATATTCCTCGCAACCGATGAACGAAAGGCCATACTCTCCGCTCCCGCCGTCTTCCCTCAGATCCTCCACGGACAGATTTTTAACAATTTATAATTAAATAAAATATTTATATATTTCGACAAATCCGGCCCGATTCTTCAGATTGGCATCGGCATAGCTCAGGTACAGATCACGTCAATGCAAGCGGATGATGACCGCTCGACCCGATACGATAAAGGATGGATCGGCATCTATACAGCACCCAATATTTTCATGGCTCGATGGATGCGGCCCAGTTGAATATCAGACCTGGCTTCCAGGGTGGAAATCCGCCACCGGAGCATTGTCACGAATATTTGTCAAGCTCCGTAGAAAATATCTCAATCCCCTCGAATCGGGGCAGTCCTTCTGACTGGAAAGATAGGCATCGAAACCTGTCAAAAATGTGTCTCAATCCCCTCGAATCGGGGCAGTCTTTCTGACATGCAACGGAAAAGGATATGTACCTAACGGCCATGTCTCAATCCCCTCGAATCGGGGCAGTCTTTCTGACGTTTGAAGCGTAACGGCAAAAGGGGAAAAAATTGTGTCTCAATCCCCTCGAACCGGGGCAGTCTTTCTGGCCATGGAGACCGATGTCAGAGTTTGAAATTCAAGCGGTGTCTCAATCCCCTCGAATCGGGGCAGTCTTTCTGACATCCGAATAAACCGTGGATTAGGTCACACAATGACTGTCTCAATCCCCTCGAATCGGGGCAGTCTTTCTGACAGCAGGTTCTTTTTTTACATATTTATCAGGTTGTTGCAATACGGTTTCCGGGAACCTGCCCGGAAAAAGGGGGTCGGAATTTTTTTGCGTATTGGTGCCGTTGGCTGAAAAAATCATAACTATTTGTTTTTTTATAAAATATCGTGTATTTTTCCGCTTCCGCGGATCTCCAGCTTCCTCAAAAGATCATATCATTTTATAATTATTAAGGATATTTGATTTTCAAGATCCGGGAAAACAGACATATCAAATCATCCGCGGGAAACGGATCACAACGAATTCATCAAAGACACTTCAGATTTTTCTATCAAACTTTCGAGTTTGGGCTCAAAATCTTTATGACGAAGGGGATTTTTTCTGTATCCTGCATGGTTCATGTCGTTTCGGCAATTTGTCAAATTCTGCCATATTCCCAGTATATCAGGCCACTTTTCTATCACTTCCCGACATTTTAAGATCTGATCAGCGTATTTATCTTCCCGCAAATAGCCTTTCCATTCCGATTCCGGCGTCCCTTTTTGCAGCACTCCCATCAAATTCGATACAATTGTTCGTTTCTTTTCATCTAATTCATCCATGCCGCACCGAGTCAGGACAAACGATATCAGTGTCTCTTGCAGAATCGTAAACCCCTGTTGAATCATTCCGTGTTTCAGGCTCCACTTGGCGGCCTGAATACCGTCATGTGCAGGGTTTTCATTAAAAACGGACATATTTTCTTTGACATGTTTCAACAAAGGGACAAGCGGCCGGACAAAATCGACGTCCATATTTTGGGACAGCGCTTCTTTGACAAATGCGGCGCTACGCACGACTTCAGGGCCACGGCAAGTGGAAAGGTTGCCAGAAAAGGAACCCAAAGCATCTGCAATACCTTTTACGGCCTTGGCAGCGGCATCCTTGCCCTTTGACTTCGCCATCACCGGCATTGCGGCCTGCCGGGCTAGCGTGGCGACCTTGCCGGCATCTCCAGCGCCGATGAAACGGTCAATTGCTGTAATCCAGTCAGAAAGGGTCGCCAGGGGGGTCAGATCCAACAACGGTGCGACCCGATCTTCTACGGGCTTGTTCGAAACTTCCCAAGGTGGACCCAGTGCTTCAAAAGCACCATAATGGATGTGCCGAAGTTTCACATCTTTCAATACTTTTGAATAGTTAAGAATAATAATGGCAATCATGGGTATGGAACGAAACGCATGTGTGATGTCAAACACGATCTCGTCATGAGGTTTCAATACCTGGTAGACAGTATCGAAAATATCCCAGATTTGTTCTTCATCGTGACCGTCGGGAATAGTTACACCTTCAACAGGAAACGGTAAATCCATCCTTTGAATTCTTGTTCTCAGACCTTGGCACTTCTTGAGGCAATCATTTTTACGGTCCCACTGCCCATCGTCTTCCCAGTTTTTCTGCCGGGCATCATTGGTCAAAAAAATATACGCACGATCTTCCTGTCCGGCATCTTTCGCAAAAAGAGAAAGGGTCGCCTCCTGAACAAACCTTACTGGGTGACTTTTCTCTTCCGGATCGGCCGCGTAACGACATTCAAGATAATCATTGGTCCCCAGAAAAGATATATATTTATTCGGCATGTCTTTTATCCTTTGTATCTTCGAAACCGTACATGACGGAAGCGATGAACGAGGTCAACGACACCATCCTTCCCATGCCTTTCCCCGGACTGCCTCCGGGTTGTCGAATAAACCGGCACCAAGCCGAAACCCAGGGCGATGTCGACCATCCGGTACACGGCGCCAAAATCGCCTTGAACCAGGACGAAATCCTCCTTTTGGGCGTTCGTTCGCAGCCAGTCGGCAATGGGACCGAGCAAACCGGATATATCCGCAACATCTGGAGGGATTTGCCGCCACAGGGTTTTCAGATGCCCCGGCAAATCGACAATGCGGTCCACACCGAGGGAGGCATGGGCGTCCTGTCGCTGGCGGTCGGTGAGGTTGTGGTTGAAAATGAGGAATAATGATGTCTGCATATATACTTAAAATGGTAAAGGTTGCTATTATCGTACCTGTTCACGGGGTAGAAGCAGCCAATACCTGGTAAGCGTTTACTCAGGTGCCGTAAATGCGCGGCTTCGGGCACGCAGACGTATGGGGCATACTTCAAGTGCCCGGTAACAAAGCAGATGCGGTGTCCTGTGAACGCTTACCTGCTATCGACTCTTATTTGTTCAAAAATCAGCTTCTTCGCAGCTGTCTTAAATGATTGTTAAGCCTGTTCCATACCTCCGATTTGTTTTTTTTGGCTTTTTTATTATTACATCCCCAATTTAAAAACTTGGCTTTCAAGGCCTCACCGGCCGCAAGGCTTAAATCCTCGATGATGATTTTACTGGAGGTGAACTGCCCAAAATCATTCAGCGCATGAATGTCCTCAACGAGCTTTTGTTCGTCAGGGTCAAGCTGTTGAATATCAGGATGTGCAATACCTGTTATTTCAACTAGTTTTTTAACTTTCTCCCACTGACTGTTTGAGCATTGTTTTTTTCGCCATGCTTCTGGGTTATTTTCCCATGCCTTGATAAAAGTCTGCGCAAGCCGCTTTTGGATATCCGGTTCAGATTTTTCCAGTTTGGGCCAGACATCTTTTAAAGCATCTTTACCCGGTGCCTGCTCCTGGGCCAGATCGGTCTTTTGGACAATCGCGATGTCCTGTTCAGTCCCGTCCATGTTCTGCCATTGTCTTTCCCTCAGTAGCTTCTCTTTTTCACGTTTATCCGCTTCCTGCTGCAAGCGTTCCGCCTCCTGTTTTTCCCGGATGGCCTGTTCCCGCTTCTCAGCAATTTCATCCAACCGCTGTTGTTCGGCCAGCATTTCCTGGTAAGTAAATTCCGCTTCCCGGGCATGCAGTTGTTTTTCCAGATCCGAGGATAACGGCTGCAAAACGGTCCAGCCGAAGGGGCGTAACCCCTGGCCGGATTGGTTCTTTTCGGTTTCGGAAGACAGCCAAACAGTAGTGGCTTTATCCTTAAAATCAGGCTTTTTGTTTTTCCCCAACATGATACAAATGCTGCGATGGCCGTTGACGGTGATGGATTCGGCCCCTGAATGACGGCCAATCCGCAATGTTTGGGTTCCGCTTTGGGGCTGAATAGGGATGCCTTTGAGCTTTATCTTGGCGAGCTCCCGGCATTCTCTTTCATTCTCTTTTCGATAAAACGAATTCAAGCTTTCCAATAATTCATCCAGGGTGACCGGATTCGAAATGTACTTGCCTGAAAGGGGGCTCTCCACTGATATCTCCCCAATAAAACACGCTCCAGGCTCGATCACTTCGAGGATCTGGTAAGGCCCCCTGGCTTCCCGGTCGCTGGCTTTCTTTTTTTTGTTGATGGCGTAAACGATACGGGTTCGAATTGACCCAACGGGCATGAAGTCGGAAACCTTGACCAGGCGAAATGGATCGGTTTCCATTTTCCCGCGTTCGTAACCGATTAATTTGGCCTGAAGCTCCTGGTCAGCACGGTTTCCCCGGGGCGTGCGTATGTTTTTTGAATTGGCCCGGGCATTCAGGCAGGCTGTCCGGATGGCTCCTTTTATTGCGGTGCCGGGAATATAGGGCCGATTGTCAAAGCTTCTGAAAGCCGTTCTGGCTATCTGGAACTGGTTCAAATTCTGGATAACGACGCTCGTATTGGCGTTCAGGGCCAGCACCTTTTGATAATGATCCACGAAGCCGTTGCACAGCTCAACCTCACGACCGACAGCCTGCTTTCCCTTAAAAAACTTGTAAATCTCCAGTACGGATTCAACGGTACCCTTGCGGCAAAGCTGGGAAAATTTCTCACGTGCTTCCCGCGGCAGGTTTTGAATGAAATGAAAGGGGTCAAAGGCGATCAACCGCCTGTTTTTTTCATCTATCACAAATCCGGTGGGTTCATAAACATCGTTACAACCCAGATGGACAGGAGAGGCAATCGTTAATGCACAGCGAATTGTCTTTTTAAATGGTTGCATCGTTTATACCTCCATCTTGATAGGCAGCCATGGCGCATACCCCTGGGCGACAGTCCTGGAATCGGCACAGGATACGCCCGTGATACCGATGCCCAGCCAGGGGGTGGTAAATGCGTTGGCTGCGGCAGGTATAAACACGGCTCCTTCGTCGGCCATGACAACGGGCCGTTTATACGGCGCCTTGCCCGTTGCCAGCCTGTCGCCATGCTTTCCGAAGCGAATGAAGGGCATATAAAAAGAATGGGAAAAGGTGTCTTTTTGTGGGACTGCGGGTGCCAGGGTGTAACAGGCGTTGGCACCTTCCAACCGCGGCAAAGGGTGTTCTGTGTGACCATTAACGTAAAATCGTCCCATCCCCGTGGATGCGTCCCTGCCGAACCCCCAGCGGCCGATCCTCTTCAGCCCTTTACAAATTTTTTGGATATCGGTGATCTCCTCATCCAGAAGGGCAAAAACAGCAAGGCCGATTCCAGGAAGATAGAATTGGTTTTCCGTGCTATAGGGGGCGAACATTCCGGTCCCTGTGGTCCCCGTTCTTCTATCGATGGTATTGTGTGCCTGCTCCATGGCATAAACCGCATCATTGGTGCCGACGCCATGAACACCCTTCCCACCGATGCGGCTGACCAGTTCCTTGGCAGTAAGAAATTCAACCGCTGACGGTTCTATGACGTCGATGCGTTCCAGGGCCATCCATCGCTTTTTTTTCAGTTTTTTGCCCTCCAGCAGCCGCGTCTTGCGGGTTGTGGCCCCAATCAGGTTTCTGTCCATCATAACGGCTTCCGGACGCGGCAGGAAATAGCGCACGGACCCATTTTCGATTTTGGGGAAGGCGGACGAAAAAACGGCAAATGGTGATTCCGTATAATGCTGTATCCGGGTATCCAGGCCGCCTGCCAGCAGGTCCGGGTCATGGGCCGCCTGCCAGCAGAAATGACCGAAGATCGTATCGCCTTTCAATAGCGTGCCGAAAGGCGACGTCGGCGTAATGTTGATTTCGTAAAACTTCAATGAAACCTCCCCGTTAGAAAGGTGTGGTGGATTCGTAGCGGTTCTGGTCCTCAGATTCGTTGAACAGGAATACCACCCGGCCATATCCCCGGCTGCCACTGCCACCGAGCGTATCCAGTTCAAGGAGTTTAAGTCCCTGAAACAGAATATTTTCCAAGTCTTCGTCCCCTTCCATCTGCTTTACGGTAATGGAAAAGGAAAAATGGGTATCGGCCGGGACCCGTTCGGTGAAACGCGGATTGAGTGCGGTGCCTTTGATTCGATCGATGGAATTCTCGGATTTGACTTCGGTCAGAACCCTGTTGTTTTCAAAAGCATTTTTCCTCCACTCCGGTTCCAGGGCGCAATCGGCGAAAGATGCCCGGGAGGGCCCGATCTCTCCGGCATCGTCCTGATCGGCACCACTGATACCGAACAGCTTGAGGATCGCCGCACAGGCGGCGCGTTCTTCGCCCTGGGCATCACGAAAATCCTTGAGCGACAGAGGGCTTCCATCCACTTTCTTTCTCTTGCCGATCAGGCCACTTCGCAATTCCAGCAGGAAGCGAATCTTTCCCTTTAGAGAGGAACCGGGGATATAAGGCTCCAGGGTATGCGGATGCTTGATCACCGGGTTGTCCGTTCCGCCGATGTGCATTTCCGCATCTCCGGCGCCAATATGCAGGCCGCTTCGCAGTATTATCTTTCCGGTATATTCCTTTACGCCTGTTAGTTTCATCGTGACACACTCCTTTTAATTGGACGGCCCATGCAGCCGGTAAAACCCGATAAATGCTTCGAAAAAAGTGGCAAATACGGACAAATCCTCAGGATCATCCACCTGTTCCACAGATTGTCTAATAAATTGCAGGAACGCATCCGAAACCAGATCCCTGCCCCTGGCATAAGCTGCTTTAGCCGTCATCATGTGCACCAGCGGGGAAATACTTGGCCAATCATCCGGCCTCGATTTGGCTGTCATGTCCAAATACACAACTTCATCAAAGAACTTCCGGATCTGGGTTCGCTTGTTTAACTTGCCCCTTGAATCGTCATGATCATAGGCCATCTTTTTGGCAAAGGCTTCCGCATTGATGGAAAACAGATCTGGGTCAACGATCTGTTTGTCCTTTTCTTTCCAAAACACAATTCTATCCATGATCACCTCGCTACCTTCGGTTGTATTGAATATCCCAGAGGGGAATCCGCAGCCGCCCCTGCCATGTCGACAGCCATTGGGCCAGACTCTCCCTTACCTTGGTAATGATCCGCCTTTTCTCCCGGGTGTCCATCGACTTCGCCACATTGCGTTCGACGACATAAGCCAACAGGCTGCGCCAGCGCGTACAGTCCATGTCACGAATATGGATACTCTGTCGATGAATCAAACCGGCTTCCCGGCTGGCCATGTCGATGAACGTATTGAGCCGGTAGAACATGGCTGCACTCAAATATTTTTTATCGAGCCACTCCACCATGGTTTCACGGATGGCCGCCAGTTGTCGCGCCTCTTCCCAGGTCACGGTTTCCCCGAAAAGGGTCATCCGGTCCCGGCCGCCGCTTTTGGATTGCTCGATAGCCGCCTCCGACGCCTGGACCATTGCATCTACGGGTGTATGTGCTTTATGAAGGGAGATCCCCGCAGAAAGGTGGACCTGGGGATTGTTGCCGGCATATCGATTGAATTGCCGGGCAATTTCCGGGGCCAGCGTAACGATTACATTCCAGGGGCCGATAAGCAGCAGGTCGTCCCCCCCGGCAAATACCGTATACACATTATTGAACCGGTTATCGGTTTGCAGCAACCAGGGCAAATAGACCTCAAAGAAGTTGTTTACCTGCCGGCTCATTGTTGCCAGACGGGAGATGCTGTACAATTTTTCAGACAATCCACAGGCCATCAATAAACCCAGGTTGTCTGCATCGGCCTTGAGCACGCCCAGGGCTTCGATACCGGTCGGGTCTCTGTCGGTTTGATTTTTCGCCAGGGCAGCGATATCGTTGAGTGTCTTTGGCATACCCACAGAAATTTCCGTATCCCGGTTCAAGTCACCTTCCTGGTAGCTGGGCACGTATCCGCTGTAAAACCGAAGGCTCCCGCCTCCCGGACCGGTCCCATCACTGCCGAGCCCCAATTCCCAGTATTTCAAAAGCCGCCCCTGCCTTGCCTGTGCGTCCATCGTATCGTCCGGAAAGGAGAGCTGGAAAGAACCCAACACTGGCTCATGCGTGACGACGGCCTGATCTTCGGCTTGCGTCAATACGGCCAAAGTCTCTTTCTTGACAAGGCGTTCACCGATACGGATATGATCCGCACACAACTGGCAGGCCGATTGTCCGTTGGGAAGCATGACAGCAGCATCTTCCGGCCGTTTACCGCAAAACTTGCAGAGCCCGGCACCGGGATCGTCGAAGTAATCTTTTACCACCCCGCCGAACCGGTCCATATCGATACGGGAAAGTTTTCTATCCACCATTTTCCGATTGATGCTTTCCTGAAGATCAGGGAATTGACCATTTTTAAATGCTGCCGGACTGGCGCTTACCGTTGACAGGCTGATGCAGGTCTCACCATAGGTCTGCCGATAAAACCAGGTGTCGATTTTCTCCTGTACCTCAAGGACCGCATCGGCCGCCCGGGATATATTGGGCGCGATAAGCGTAAACTTGCCGCCGGCAGCCAAAACGACACCGATTGATGGCAGCCCGATCTGTTGACACAGCATGGCAGCGACCATTTCGGTAAGCACGGAGACATAAAATGACCGGCCGCGAATCAGCTTGGAACGGTATTTTCGTGTGTCGCCATATCCGCTGAAAATGAATTTCTGGATACCGTGAAAATCTCCGGAGATGATCAGAAATTTTTCCGGCCGGCTGTCTTTAACAGATGACACGTCCAGAGTATCGGTGTCCCGATGGTACAGATAGAGGGCCGTTGCCAAAGCGGACGTCGTCTTCATGTGGTCAAACAGGGATACGTCGGAGATTACATGGCCCACCCTCGCCGCAGGCATATGCGACAGATAGCGCATAACCAGACTTTCAAAATGTTCGAACCACAAGGCGAGACAATCCTTGTGGTGCAAACCGGCAAGGTCCTGAACAAACGCTTCGAACAGGTCCTGATAATCTTTTTTCGCCGATGCCCGATCAGCGGGAACGGCTTTTTCCTTTGGAAGCGGAAACAGGGTTTGCGGTGTTAACGGCGACAGCGGAAATGCGAAGCGGTAGTCGCGCCTGTTCAATTTATCGCTACCCGCATTGGTATCGAGACTTTCCAGGATAGGCAGCAACCGGGTTTTTTTATAGTCTGACACCGCGATGGGGTCGTTTTCGCAATCGTCGAATTCTTCCCGGTCCATGCCGCTGGACAATCGGTCCGCCTCGGCAATTATCCACTCCATGGGAGAAGTGGGATTGTGGTGAGAAGCCGCCAGCTTAACGAGGCCGTCTCCATCGCCCCAGGGCCGATCAAATTCATTGGGCAGCCGATCCTTGAAGCGCTCGATGAATTCGGCCGTATAAAGGGCATGGAAGTGAGAATAACGCCCGTTGTAAACTGGCAGGGAGTCCGATGCCCTGCGGTCGGCCTCTTCCGCAGAGAGGCCAAGCATGTCACGGTCGACAAATTTGCCGATGTCGTGAATGAATGCCGCGATGGCAATTTTTAGCGTTGTGTCGTCCATATGCATTTCTCCAGTTTTGTCTGAACTATAAACAAAAGCCCAATTTTCCCAAACCAAAGGACGTGTTCTTGCCGATGTGAACATGTGAGCAAACATTCATCAGCGGCAGGTATTCGGCCAGCTTGCCTTCATAAGTCACCGAACCGATCATGCCGCCCAGGGGCATGCGCTGTTTCTGCCGGTTGGAATAGCGCTGCCATGAATACCATTTGAGACGTCCATCGACGATTTTTACCGACGCCGCACGATCCAGCATCCCTTTGTAATCAAGGGCAGGTTCAGCCCCCGCATAACAGGCGAACAGTGCCGATACCCTGCGCAACATGGCACGGATCAATACGTGAAAGGGAAGGTCCGCATTGTTGATCCGGTTTTTGAATTTAAGCCGCAATGGCGTCTCTAAGGTGACGGTCAGCCGCAACACATCATCCGAAGATACGGCTCCCGGCGTTAAGGTCAGGCTGTCTGCGACACGGCGTTGATCAATGGCCCGCGTGTTGGCCGAATACATCACATGCTCACCATGGTTGACCGTTTCCAACGTAAAACCCGCCCGTTTCCCGTTAATTTTCCGGCCGATACCGATGCGTCCCATTTGGTCAAAGGCATAGACGAAATAAGAAAAGTTTTCATTGACGGGCCCAAACAGCAACAGGTCGCATTGGAGTGCCTCGCCGGCAGGGTACGCCTGTCGGTTGGAAAGGGATGGTTGAAGAACAAATGGATGGGGCGCCACCGAAACACGCAACCCATCAGGCGGCTGAACCGCCAGCGCTGTTTCAAATACCTGGGTATAAAGACAACGCTTTCGAAGCTGGCAGGTTTCACAGGTTTGATGTTTTAACGCGCACACCACTTTCTTCAATGCCAGCCCAAACACCCCCCGAAACGTCGAACCCTTGTAAGCAGGCAAGATCGCCGGGGCATCCAGCCGGCAGGTGAAGGTGTATTTTCCAAATTTTAATCCGTTCATGGGCCTGATTCCATTCATCGCGTTTTTTATTTTATCTTACGGAACTGGGCCTCCTGATTTCAAAAAATTAACGATAGCTGAATGGAAAAAATTTTCCCGGATGATTGTCGGATGCGTCCATGCCGGCCAGCGCTAGCGCTGCCATGGAAAGCAACACCATCACGTAAATGGTCGGTTGGCTGCGGGCGGCCAGACAACAATCCCGGCTTTCAATAAACCAATCGCTGGCAATTTCTCTTTCTCCCAGCAGCCAATGCCATACGGCCCAGGTTGTACGTCCACAACTGGCAGGGATGCTCATCGGCATTCATGACCGCCGATTGTTCCCGGCACCAGCCCCAAATACGTTTCGGCCCGGCCGTAGTCACCGGTATCGGACAGCCAGCGGGCCAGGGCTGAACATAATCAATGTTCAAAACGGCCAAGTAGATGTCTCCTTAAAGCATATCGCGGTATATGGCAGTCCAGCCCAAACGTTTCCAATGGTCACCGGAAACCCCGAAAGAAACCGTAAAAAAACCGGTTTCGTTGTTAAAATTGACCCGATCCGGATGAACGATACGATTGCTTGGGGTAATCAGACGGAATACCACATGGTCAGGCGGCATGTCCTTTTAATGATTGCTTCGATATCTTTTTTGAGGTCCGCCGGCGATTGCCGGAACAATGTCAAAGGGCTCTCCTCATGCAATGCCATCGGCTCGACAGCGGCGCGTACGGCAAAGGTGTAAGCCACCTCCACTTCGATTTTTCTGAAATGGATGCGCGGATCGTCCGCCTTCATGGGTACGGTTAAACAAGCCCAATCAGGCACGGCATGA
>PDWJ01002483.1_pt1 | contig 32042 bp, 30 predicted proteins | sample 1430881 | NCBI WGS metagenome assembly PDWJ01 (sample SAMN01162460, study PRJNA174530) | Oral metagenome, whole genome shotgun sequencing project. | biome: Marine environment; feature: Marine mammal; material: Swab sample of the gingival sulcus; isolation source: swab sample of gingival sulcus...
TGCTTACAGGCAGGGATTGTTTGTTTTGCGCAATAGTGGAGATTATGTTCTTGAAATTGCCAATTCCGAGAATTTTAAACCAAAATTGTTTTGAGAAACGCCTAAGCCCAAATTAAAAAGTAAAAATTAAATGTCGCTAATCACTCAAAAAATGTCAAGAGATGAAAAGCATATCCCTTGTAATTCCGGTTTATAACGAACAGGATAATGTCGAGAACTTATACGAAGAGATCCGAAATTCGTGTAAAAATAACTGTTTTCAGTATGAGATAATATTTGTTGATGATGGTTCGACAGACCAAACAAAAAAGCGATTGAAGCAATTGAAAGGCATAACACTTGTTGCATTACGGCGAAATTTTGGTCAGACCGCAGCTTTAGATGCAGGAATCAAACAATCGAAATACGAATACATTGTTTTGTTAGACGGAGATGGACAAAACGACCCGAATGACATTCCGAAGATGATAGCGCATCTTGAAGAGAATGATTATGACGTGGTAAGCGGTTGGCGAAAAAACAGAAAAGATCCATTTCTAAAACGTTTCATTTCAAGAGGGGCGAATTTTTTAAGAAAAATATTGATACACGACGGAATACACGACAGCGGTTGTACCTTGAAAGTTTTTCGTCGGGAGTGTTTTGAAAATTTATCGCTTTACGGAGAGATGCACCGTTTTATCCCTGCACTGCTCCGAATTCGCGGATTCAGCATCGGAGAAATTGTTGTGAATCATCGACCGCGTGTGGCAGGGAAAACAAAATATAACATGACCCGTACAGTAAAAGGATTTATTGATATGGTTTCAATTTGGTTTTGGAATAAATTTGCAGTTCGCCCCTTGCATCTTCTTGGCGGACTGGGTTTGGTTTCTATTCTGCTCGGAATGTTTTCCGGTGTTGTAACACTCGTTTTTTATTTCATGGGAATGGGCATGTCCGAATCTGCATGGCCATTATTGACTGCTTTTTTCTTGTTGAGCGGCATACAGTTGTTTGTCTCAGGGCTTATTGCCGACACATTGCTGAAAAACTATTACGAAACAACTCCAAACAAATCGTACCAAATTAAAGAAGTGATTGAAAATAATATTCTTAATGGCAATATTAACAATAAAATGAAATGAGAATTCTGTTTTTAAATTATGAATTTCCACCACTTGGCGGTGGTGCGGGAAATGCAAATTATTATCTGTTTCGTGAGTTTGAAAAAAATACGTCAATGGATTTATCAATAAATTTTGTTACTGCTTCAACCGAAGGGTTTAAAATTACTTCTTTTTCGGATAAAATACATATGCATTATTTGGATATTGGAAAAAAAGGCAAACTTCACGACCAAAGCATGAAAGACCTCTTGTTGTACTCGTACAAAGCGTATAAATACGCCAAAAAGTTGATAAGCAAGCACTCTTATGATTTTATCCATGCGTTTTTCGGAATCCCGTGCGGATATATTGCCATGAAATTGGGCTTGCCCTACCTTGTTTCTTTGCGCGGATCAGATGTTCCTTTTCATAATCCGAAATATGAATGGCTTGATAAGTTGTTTTTTGAATCTTTGAGTCGGAAAATTTGGGCAAAATCAGCCTTTGTTGTTGCCAATTCCAACGGCTTGCGGGAAACGGCACTAAAGACAAGCCCTAAGCAATCAATTGAATTGATTTTTAATGGCGTAGATACTGAATTTTATTCTCCTTGCCCCAAAGTGCCGCATGAGAAACTTAGAGTAATTTCCGTTGGACGAATTTCAAAAATCAAAGGGTACGACGTATTGATAAAAGCACTTTCTAAATTAAGCGATAAAGTAGAATTAACACTAATTGGAGATGGTCCCGAACTTCATACTTTACAAAATCAGGCAAGAGAATTAGGTTTTGATGTGAATTTCGCAAGTCGGTTAGAAAAAGAAAAAGTAGTTGAGTATCTTCAACAAAGCGATGTTTATATGCTTACTTCCTTGAGCGAGGGAATGAGCAACTCTTTGCTTGAAGCCATGTCGTGCGGTTTGCCAATTGTTACAACGCCCGTGGGCGGAGCAGACGAATTGTTGTCGGACAATGGTTTTATTATTGAAAAAGAATCGGAAGAGGCAATTCTAAAAGCCGTAAGGCTTTACTTAACGAACAAAGAACTACGAATTTCGCAGGGTGAAAAATCTCGAGCAATTGCAAAAAAATTCAGTTGGGCACAGGTTTCTCAAGATTATTATCAACTTTATCAAAAAATAGTTTCAGAACAATTGTAAAAAAACATTTTTGCTTTTCTTATGTGCGGTATTGTCGGATTTTCAGCTTCAGATAAAAGGGTTTTAGAAAAGATGACCGATTCAATTCGGCATCGCGGTCCTGATGCCGAAGGTTTTTTTGTGGACGAAGACGTTTCACTCGGACACCGAAGGCTTTCGATCATTGATTTGAGCGAAAAAGCTGCTCAACCCATGTTGTATAAGGATTTTGTCATTGTTTTCAATGGCGAGATTTACAATTTCCAAGAACTCAGAGCCGAGCTGGAGCAACTCGGACATACTTTTATTTCCAACTCGGATACGGAAGTTGTTTTACACGCATACGAACAATGGCAAGCCGATTGTGTAAACAGGTTTAACGGCATGTGGGCTTTTTGTATTTACAACAAAAACAGCAAAAAACTTTTCTTGTCGCGCGACAGGTTTGGAATAAAGCCATTGTATTATTTCTTTGATTCTCAACAATTGGTTTTTGCTTCAGAATTAAAAGCGATCAAAGCATTTGGTTTTGATTTGAAAATCAACAAAAAAGCCTTGAGCTTCTTTTTTTATCAGAAATACATTGGTGCAGATTTAAGTATTTTTAAGCATGTCTTTAAACTTCGACCGGCAGAAAATCTTGAATTTTGTCTTCAAAAGAAAAGTTTGAAAAAGTATTTTTATTACGACCTTCTCAAAGAAATCAGAGAAGCCGAAAAAAGAGACCTTAGGAGTCGGATTTCGGAAATCGAATCAGTGTTAGAAGATGCAATTGAAAAACGCTTGATTGCCGATGTTCCTGTCGGCAGTTTTCTTTCGGGAGGCTTAGATTCTTCCTTAATTTCTGCTGTCATTGCCCAAAAAAAGTCAAATTTTCAGACATTTTCCATTGGTTTTCGCGATAAAAGTTACAACGAACTTGAGTTTTCTAAAATAGTAGCCAAACACATCAATACGGGACACAACTACGAAATGCTGGAAATGGACGAGAGTATTTTGAAAAAGGTATTGGCAACACTCGACGAGCCTTTTGGCGATTCTTCTGTTTTGCCTACATTTTTGCTTTCAAAAATCACGAAAAAGAAAGTTACCGTTTCCTTGTCGGGCGATGCGGGCGACGAGTTGTTTGGCGGATACGACACGTATTGGGGCTTTAAAATAGCCAATCTGATGCCTGAGTTTGTGGTTTCTTTGCTCAGGTTTTTTGTGAAATTCATTCCCTCATTGAAAAAGAAAGTAAGCCTTGAGTTTAAAATAAAGCGTTTTTTAAGGGATTTTCAGAAAAATGCGACAAAACGTCATCTGAACTGGATGGCAACATTTACCGAAGCAGAACGCAAGCAGTTGCTTACGTGTGAGGCTGTTTCCAATGAAAATCTAATCCCGACAGCCGGCAATAGAAATCAATTGCAAGACATTCAGGTATTAGATGTTCAGAATTATCTTCCGGAAGATATTTTGAAAAAGGTTGATATTGCAAGCATGGCAAATTCGTTGGAAGTACGTGTTCCGTTTCTTGACTATCGTTTGGTTCCCTTAGTTTTAAGCCTGCCCGACAGGTGTAAAATCAAGGGATTTCGAAGCAAATATTTACTCAAGAAAATAGGAGCGCGTTTTGTCCCGAAGCTGATACTGAAACGAAAAAAGCGAGGTTTTACCGTTCCAATTGCCCGTTGGATTGAAAAATCAGAACTGGTTCATGCTTATTTGTCAGAAGCCAAGTATTACAAACACGGCTTGTTGAATCGCGAATATGTGATGCAGCTTTTGGGTTTGCATTTGTCGAGGAAGGGCGATTATGCAAGGCATTTGTGGTTGGTTTTTGTATTTAATTATTGGTATGACAAGAATTTAGTGCGGTAGAAATTTTTTAAAGTTATATTTTACAACATGATTTGAAAAAAAATATTACCTTTGCCTGTCTTATCAAAACATAAGATGCGGCGCAGTAGCTGCGAACCCTAAGTCTTGTTCTTTCATGGGACTGACGTGGCGAAGCTGTATCAAGAAGTGTCATAATCTGTAAAAACATTGGGTGGGAATGAAAATTGTTACGGTTGTAGGAGCTCGACCTCAGTTTGTTAAGGCTGCTGTTGTCAGCAGAGCGTTTCAAAAGCATGCCGAAGTTGAAGAAATTATGATTCACACAGGGCAGCATTTTGACAGGAACATGAGCGATGTGTTTTTTGAAGAGATGCAACTTCCCAAACCAGATTATTTTCTTAATATCAATCGTCTGGGGCATGGAGCAATGACCGGACAAATGCTTGAGAAAATTGAAGCAGTTTTGTCGGACGAAAAACCGGATTGGGTTTTGGTGTACGGCGACACCAACAGCACGCTTGCCGGAGCATTGGCTGCTAAAAAACTGGATATGAAAGTTGCCCATGTAGAAGCCGGATTGCGCAGTTTTAATTTGAAAATGCCGGAAGAGATAAACCGAATACTCACAGACAGAATTAGCGATGTTTTGTTTTGTCCGACCGACACGGCGGTGGAAAATTTGCATAGAGAAGGTTTTTGTAATTTCCCCTCAAAAATCGTAAAAACGGGCGATGTCATGTTTGATGCTGCTTTGTTTTATGCAGCGCAAAGTGAACGCAAATCGACGATTGTACCACGACTGAGAAAATTATATCCGACTTTCGATGAAAACAATTTTATTTTATGTACGATTCATCGACAGGAAAATACGACACAAAAGCAGCGTCTTGAGCAGATTTTTAAGGCAATTTCAGCAATGAGCAGAGAGACAAGCCTTGTTTTACCATTGCATCCCGGAACAAAAAAGCAATTGGAGCGTTTCGGTATAAAACCGCATAACGCTCACAAATTAATAATTCTTGAGCCTTTGGGCTATTTTGATATTATTCAGTTGCTTAAAAATGCAAATTTTGTCATGACAGACAGCGGCGGAATGCAAAAAGAGGCGTATTTTTTTAAAAAGCCGTGTCTTACATTGCGCGATCAGACGGAATGGGTCGAACTCACAGATGCCGGAGTGAATTTTTTATGCGAAGCTAATTGCGATAAAATAATGTTAAGATTTAAGGAGTTGTTAATAAATAAATATGATTTTTCGCAAGAGTTGTACGGTTCCGGTGATGCTTCGGGCTTAATAGCCGAGTTTTTTATAAAGAATTAAACATTTTTCGATTAATTTTATGAGTAATCAGAAAGAGGTTTTTCCCATATTTGATAAAGTAATTTCAAAAGAGCTTTGGGAGCAGAAGTTAAAACAAAAAGCAAAGGTTTTATGGTTTACCGGATTGTCCGGCGCAGGAAAAACAACTTTGGCATTGGCTTTGGAGAAAAAACTTTTCAAGCGAGGATTTTATGTGAAAGTTCTTGATGGCGACAACATTCGGAGCGGAATAAATAACAATCTGGGTTTTACCGAGTCTGAACGCAAAGAGAATATTCGCCGGATTGCAGAGATTTCAAAGCTATTTTTAAATACCGGATTTATAACAATCAATGCGTTTATTTCGCCGACCAAAGAAATACGGGATATGGCACGCGACATTATCGGGAAAGAAAACTATCTGGAGATTTTTGTAAATGCCTCGCTTGCTGTTTGCGAAAAGCGCGATACAAAAGGCTTGTACAAAAAAGCAAGAGAAGGCAAAATCAAAAATTTTACAGGTATTGATTCTCCTTATGAAGCGCCAAAGGATTGTTATATGGAAATAAATACAGATTTGATGAGCATTGAAGAGTCGGTAGAGAAACTGACTGAAAATATATTAAGACAAATTGAGGTTTGAAAAATAATTTTGTTATTATAATGTTTAGGAATGGATATTAAGAATAAAAATATTTTAGTTATTGGTGGTGCTGGATTTATTGGCAGTCATTTAGTTGCTGAATTACTCAAAGAGCCGGTAAACAAAGTTGTGATATATGATAATTTTGTAAGAGGTAAAATGGAAAATATTTCAGCGTCTTTACAAGATAAAAGATGTGAGGTATTTTCTCTTGGAGGTGATATTCGCGACCTTGATATTTTAGATGCAGCGATGAAAGGCATTGATTATGTTTTTCATTTGGCAGCAATGTGGCTTTTGCATTGTAAAGATTTTCCTCGTACAGCTTTTGATGTCAATGTACAAGGAACATTCAATGTTTTAGAGGCTTGTGTTAAAAATAATATTAAGAAGTTAATATATTCATCATCGGCATCTGTTTATGGCGATGCCGTAGAAGTTCCGATGACAGAAGAACATCCGTTTAATAACAAGAATTTTTACGGAGCAACGAAGATAGCAGGCGAGTCAATGTGTACGGCTTTTAATGACCGTTATAATTTGGAAATTATCGGTTTAAGATATATGAATGTGTATGGACCCGGACAAGATCAACATGCTGTTTATAGCGGTGTAGTTCCTATTATGTTGAATAAGATTGAAGCAGGAGAGCAGCCTATAATCAATGGAGACGGAAGTCAGGCGTATGACTTTATATATGTTGAAGATGTTGCGCGTTGCAATATTGCTGCCTTAAAATCTGACGTTAAGTTAGCTTATTATAATGTAGGCACAGAGGTTCAAACATCTATAAAGGAGTTGTGTAATATAATTTTGGCTTTAAAAGAATCAGATTTGACTGTAAAATATATTCCTTACTCGGCTGACGATGCTCGACAGTTTGTGCAGAACAGAATAGGATCGCGGCAAAAAGCAGAAAAAGAAATTGATTTTAAGTATAAATATTCGTTAAGAGAAGGAATGCAAAAATTGATTGACTGGAGAATACAACAAGGAATAGATAAAAGTAAATTGTAATGAGAATACCATTAATAAAGCCATATATTAATCAGCAAGTAAGAAATCGGGTTTCTGAAGTTTTAGACTCCGGTTATTTAACAGAAGGTATTGTAACAAAAGAATTTGAAACAAAATTCAAAGAATATATCGAATGCGATTATACAATTGCAGTAACATCTTGTACTACCGGACTCGAAATTGCTTTGCGAGCTTTAGGAGTAGGGGAGGGGGACGAGGTAATTGTTCCGGATTATACTTATCCGGCGACTGCATCAGTCGTTGCGATATTGGGGGCGAAAGCCGTGATTGTCGATGTTGATAAAAAAACGATGCTGATTGATTATGAAGCTATTGAAAAAGCAATTACACAAAAAACAAAAGCAATCATTCCGGTTTCTCTCTTTGGAAATCCTTTAGACTATGATGTTTTAAATAAAATCAAGTCCAAATATAATTTGTTTATCCTTGAAGATGCTGCTTGTTCCATAGGAGCAGAGTATAAAGGCTTAAAAGTCGGTAATCAGGCAGATATTACTGTTTTTAGCCTACATCCGCGTAAGTTTATTACCACCGGAGAGGGCGGAATGATAACTACAAACAATAAAAAATGGGCAGAATGGATGAACTCCTATAAACATTTTGGAATGGATATGCAAAATAAAAATCGTGAGGGGGTTCAATTCAAAATTATCGGTACAAACTATAAACTAAGTAATATTCTTTCTGCAATTGGTTTAGAGCAGTTGTGTGTTATTGATGAATTAATTACACGGAGAAAAAAATTAGCAGAAAATTATATTAAATTATTGCAAGCTATTCCGGATATTGACCTCCCGAAAGTAACCCCCGAAGGTATTCATTCGTATCAATCGTTTTGTGTTTTTGTTAAAAATCGGGACAAAATAATGCGAGATATGCGTTCCGAAGGAATTGAAGTGCAAATAGGCACTTATGCTTTGCATTTGCATGAGGCTTATCAAGAATCAGATTTTGTGAGTTTGAAAAGTCCGTTCGACGGAAGTAAATATGCTTTTAAAAACTGTTTGACTCTGCCATTGTTTCATGAATTGACGTTTGCTGAACAGGACTCGGTCGTAAAACACTTAGTGAAATATTTGTCGTAAGGAATGTGCGGAATAACAGGCATATATAATTTCAACAAAAAACCGGTATCGCGTCCGTTGCTGAAAAAGATGACCGACATTATTCGTCATCGGGGACCTGACGGCAAAGGCTATTGGATTAAAGACAATATCGGATTCGGACATCGCCGTTTGGCTGTCATAGACCTTTCGCCGGCTGCTCATCAGCCGATGATATGCACAGAACAAAGGTTTGTCATCACTTACAATGGAGAGGTTTATAATTACCGCGAACTAAGAATTGAATTAGAAAGTCTTGGGTATAGATTTCATTCTGATTCGGATACCGAAGTCGTTTTAAATGCGTGGAAACAGTGGGGCAAAAAATCTGTCGATAAATTAAATGGAATGTTTGCTTTTGCGGTATGGGATAAAAAAGATAAAATTTTATCTTTGGTTCGCGACAGGTATGGTATTAAACCGCTGTATTATTGGAAAAATAACAATAATATAGTATTCGGGTCTGAGATAAAAAGCATAATCCAACACCCTGACTTTAATGTAAAAGTTTGTATTAAGGCGCTGAATGAATATTTTTCGTTTCAAAATATTTTTTCCGATTTAACATTGTTTGAAGGAGTAAATTTACTGCCGCCGGCAACAATCATGCAATTTCAGGAAAACAAAGGAATGATTTACAATGAAAAATATTGGGATTATCAGTTTGAAGAACAAGAATTGTTTAAAACAGAAGCTGAATATATTGAGGCATTAGATCATTATTTTTCCGTAGCAGTAAATCGCCAATTGGTCAGTGATGTTGAAGTTGGTTCTTTTTTAAGCGGCGGTATGGATTCCGGAGGGATTACATGTATTGCAGCGAGAAATTTCCCCAATTTAAAAACATTTACTGCCGGCTTTGACATGTCGTCTGCGTCAGGTTTGGAATTAGGCTCTGATGAAAGGCAAAAGGCTGAATTTCTATCCCATAAATATAAAACAGAACACTACGAAGTAGTATTAAAAGCCGGCGATATGGAACGTATAATGCCGAAATTAATATGGCATCTCGAAGATTTGCGCGTAGGGCAATCATATCCTAACTATTATGTAAACAGGCTTGCAAGTAAATTTGTAAAAGTGGCACTTGCCGGAACAGGAGGCGACGAATTGTTTGCCGGCTACCCTTGGCGGTATTACAGAACTCTTGTGAATGATGATACCGAAGATTATGCCGCAAAATATTACCGCTACTGGCAACGATTGATTCCCGATAGTGCAAAACCTCAATTTTATAACGAAGATATTTATCCTGAAATATGGGATTATCAGACTAAAGATATTTTCAGAAATACTTTAAATGCTAAATTAAAGAGAAAAACACCGGAAGAGTATATCAACCGCTCCCTTTATTTTGAAATTAAAACGTTTATGCACGGTTTATTATTGGTTGAAGATAAACTTAGTCTGGCGCATAGTCTTGAAACTCGCATTCCGTTTTTAGATAACGATTTAGTCGATTTTGCAATGAAAGTACCGGTTAGGTATAAGTTAAAAAAAATCGACGAAATAGTTAGAATTAATGAAAATGAATTTGGACCAAAAAAGCAAAAATACTTCCAAAAAACCAATGACGGTAAAATTCTACTGCGTAAAGTTTTGAATAACTATGTGCCAACAGAGTATGCACAAGGAATAAAGCAAGGCTTCTCTGCTCCTGATGCCACTTGGTTTAAAGGCGAGAGTATTGATTATATCCGAGATTTGCTTTGCAATAGACGAGCATTGATATACGATTATATTCAACCGAAAAAAGCAAAAGAATTGATGAATGAGCACTTTTCGGGAAAAAACAACAGAAGATTATTAATTTGGTCACTACTAAGTTTTGAATGGTGGTTGAAAACATTTATGAGGTAAATACTGGTGTTTCAAAAAAACAAAATATTGTACATGCTAAATATTCTTATACTTTTGCATCGTTAGCTCTAACATAGGTTCGATTAGCAAATGTAGCGTTGTGTAAATATTTGACTGTTAAGTTATTGAGAAAAAACACAATGGACTATTGTTTGTTAAGGTTAAGAATTAAAGGAAATAGAGAGTAAATAAGGAAGGTTGTCTTTACATGAGTAATTTAGAAAGATGAGTACTTAAAAACTGTTTGTGCCTTTGCTAATGCTGATGGTGGAGTTTTATCAATAGGCTTAGATGATGATGGTAAAATTTTAGGGATTGAAGATTCTCAAAAACTTATAGAAGTACTTCCGAATAAAATAAATAACAAACTTGGGTTGATAGTTGATGTTCTGTTAAAAAATGAAAATTCAAAGGAATATATAAGTATTATTATTCCTAAAACTTATGCACCTGTATCTTATAATGGTAAATTTTATCAAAGAAGTGGCAGTAACACAATAGAACTAAATGGTGGAAATCTCATTAATTTTTTACTAAAAAAATACGGAAAAACTTGGGACGATATTGCGGAAGAAAAATTTACCCTTGAAGAAATTGATTTAAATACGGTTGCCAAATTTAAAAAATTAGCTGAAAACAGGATTTCAAATATTCAAAAAGAGGATAATTTAGAAGAGTTACTCAATAAATTGAATCTTTACGATGGAAAGTACTTAAAACGAGCAGCGATTTTACTTTTTGCTAAAAACCCTCAAAAATATTATATTCAGTCGCATTCTAAAATAGGTAAATTTTTATCTGAAACAGATATTCAGATTAGTGATATTATTGAGGGTAATTTAATAGATCAAGTTGATAAAATTTTAGATATTTTGAGGATAAAATACCTAAAATCTTATATTTCTTATGATGGAATATATAGAATAGAAAAGTTAGAATATCCTTATGAAGCTTTGAGAGAAGCTGTTATAAATGCTCTGATTCATAGAGACTATACGAATACTTCAAATTTACAAATTAAAGTGTATGAAGATAAGATAGTTATGTACAATGGTGCAACTTTGAGTGATGAAGTTCCTATTGAAAAATTTAGCAAACCTCATCAATCGAAGCCTTTTAATCCTACAATGGCTGCTGTGTTTTATAAGTGTGGATTCATAGAAAATTGGGGGCGGGGAACTGTAAATATTATAGATAAATGTAGAGAATACGGTCTGCCAAGTCCAAGTTTTGAATATGAATGGAGCTGTGTAAAAACAACATTTTATTTAACCGCCCCAAAGGACAATGAAATATTAGAAGAAAGCACCCAAAAGAGAGTGAAAGCTGCCCCAAAGGACAATGAAATATTAGAAAAAATCGCCCAAAAGAGAGTAAAAGTCGCCCCAAAGGACAATGAGATATTAGAAAAAATCGCCCAAAAGAGAGTAGAAGTCGCCCCAAAGGACAATGAAATATTAGAAAAAACAGCCCAAAAGGAAGCGAAAACCGCCCCAAAGAATACACAGGAAATGATTCTTGATTTATTACGAAAAAATTCTAAATATACTAAAAAGGATTTGATGCGTATTTTAAACAAAGCAGATGGTACAATAAAAACACATTTAGCTAATTTACAAAAAAAAGGCAGGTTAAAAAGAGTTAATGGAAGAAAATTTGGACACTGGGAAGTGCAAGAATAATACGAGAATGGAAATATATTCTCTCGGAGGATAGTCGTAAATTCGGGTATTGGAAAGTCTAAAGGGTTAAAAATAACACTTCTTAATGCAATTTGTCGGTTGTGGTATGTAAACTATTAATTAAGCGAGGGGGCGGAGTATAAGGAAAAAAGGTAATTTTAACGAGTAAGATTGTGGTTTCTCAAGCTTGTTGATGAAATTTGACACTTAGTAGTATATGGATATAATATAACCAAAGTATGAAGTTAATATTTTTAGGAGCAACTGATTTTAGCAAACAATTGCTTTTACACCTTTTAGATACAGGACACAAGTGCGAAGCTGTATTTACAATTCCTGAAAAATTCAATATATCTTATAGTTCAGGGAAAGTGAAAAATTATAATTATAGAGATCTGTCAATGCTTTGTGAGAATAATAATATTGCTATGTACTTTGTTGATTCTGAAAAAGGAAAGAAGCTAAGTGATTATTTTTCAATTATACAAGAAATAAAGCCGGATATTATTTTTGTATTAGGCTGGTATTATATGGTGCCTTCAAAAATACGAAATTTGGCTAAGTATGGAGCTTGGGGGATACATGCATCATTACTACCTGATTATGCAGGAGGAGCGCCACTTGTATGGGCAATTATTAAAGGGGAAAAAGAAACCGGAGTAACGCTTTTTAGGTTGGGTGATGGTGTCGATGATGGAGATATTATTGCTCAAGCCAAGTTTTCAATTGAATATGACGATACAATCAAAGAAGTTTATGATAAGGCTACAATCGCATCAAAGAAAATTCTTTCAGATGTATTGAGTGATATTGACAATATATGTTTTAGTCCGCAGGATAAAACTAAAATAAAAATTTTTCCGCAGCGTACACCTGATGATGGAAAAATTGATTTAACAAAACCGGCAGAGGAAATTTATAATTTTATTCGAGCACAGGCACCTCCTTACCCCGGTGCTTTCATAGAGCTATCAGACGGAAAAAAGTTGATATTAGAAAAAGTTAGAATTGAAGATGCGATTTAAGAAAATTAGTGATATTTAAAAAAAACATACGGAATGGACAATAATCAAAAGCAAACCCAAAGTACGTTTGGATTTAAGTGGAAAAATAAAAAAGATACATTTTGGAGTGAAGCAACGCGACAAAAAACGTTAAAGTGGTTGATAAAACGCTATTTTGGAACGCAAGAAGATTTTGAAGAACAAATACCTAATTTTCAAAACAAGTCGCTTTTAGATGCCGGTTGTGGTAATGGACATAGCGCAAGCATATTATTTGCAAAACACCTTGCTAATATGGATTATCTCGGAGTTGATATTGCCGATGATGCTATACAAACAGCAAAAAAACGTTTTAAGGAATTAGGACTTTCAGGTAATTTTATTACAGATAATATTCAAACTTTAAAATTAAATAAACAGTTTGATTATATATTTAGTGAAGGCGTAATCCATCATACATCTAATCCGGAAGAAACATTTAATACATTAGTTTCTCATTTGAAATCCGAAGGAAAAATTATGTTTTATGTATATAAGAAAAAAGCTCCGATACGTGAATTTACAGATGACTATGTGCGAGAAAAGATTAAGGGAATATCGAACGAAGAAACATGAGCAAAACTGATTCCTTTGACTAAAATCGGGAAAAAACTTGGAGATTTAAATATTGAAATAGAAATTGACGAGGAGGTAGAATTATTAAATATTCCCAAAGGTAAATACAATCTTCAACGTTTTTTCTATTGGTTTTTCATGAAAGCTTATTATGATTCGAATTATACTATTGACGAAATGAATCATATTAATTTTGATTGGTATCGTCCTTTAAATTGTTATTGTTATGAACCTGAAGAAATAAGAAAATGGTTAGATAACAATAAATTGAAAGCTGAACGCTTTATTGTTGAAGAAGCCGGCATTACAGTTGTTGCTCATAAATGTTTGTAATTATTAATTTATGCTTGAAAGAAAATAGGGTAAAGAGGTGAAAGTTTGGAATTGAAGATGCAATTTAAGAAAATTAGTGATATTACAATTGAAGATTCTTCAAGTTGGAAAGACAAAGTGTTTTTAACTTTTGATTTAGATTGGTGTAGCGATCAAGTGTTAGAATACACTTTAGATATAATAGAAAAAAATAATGTAAAAGCAACTTTTTTTGTAACGCACGCAACAAAAGTTTTGGATCGGATGAGAACGAATCCAAATATTGAGCTTGGAATACACCCGAATTTTAACTATTTATTAAATGGAGATTTCAGATATGGAAAAACTTACAAAGACGTGATTGATTATTATATGGAAATAGTACCGGAGGCAGTATCTGTACGTTCTCATTCTTTAACGCAAAATTCTTATATTCTTATTTATTTTGCTGATGTCGGATTAAAATATGATTGCAATCAATTTATTCCTAATAATTCAAAAATTTACATAGAACCATGGAAACATTGGACACAAGGCTTGATTCAAATTCCTCATTTTTGGGAAGATGACATACATATTTTCTGTGAGCAAACTTGGGAGGTCGAAAATATTTTAAATAATTGGGGATTGAAAGTGTTTGATTTTCATCCCATTCATGTTTTTTTAAATACTGAAGATTTACAACGATATAATAATGCAAGGAATGTTTTTCAAAATATTACAGAGCTGAAAAAACATGTAAATAACGATATTTATGGAACAAGAGATTTTTTAATAGATTTAATTAAAATATAGAACATTGTAAAAATGAATATTGCAATAATAGGGAGAACAGAAATTTTATATGAAACGGCTGAATTGTTTTTGAAAAATAGTTATAAAATATCACTTATAATTACTTCCAAAGAGGCACCAGAATACACTAAGATATCAAAAGATTTTGAAAATTTAGCAAATAAAATAGGTGCAAAATATATTTATACCAATAAACTTGCTGATTATAAATCTGAAATTGAAAATTTGGGTTGTGAAATAGGAATAAGTTTAAATTATACAAGTATTATATCCCAAGAAATTATTGATATTTTCCCCTTAGGAATTTTGAATGCTCATGGGGGAGATTTACCAAGATATAGAGGAAATGCCTGTCAAGCATGGGCACTTATTAATGGAGAGGATAAAATAGGATTATGTATTCATAAAATGATTGGAGGAGAATTAGATAGTGGTGATATTATTATGCGACAATATTTACCTGTAAACTTAAATACTAAAATTGGTGAGTGCTATCAATGGATGAGAAATTACACACCTAAGATGTTTTGTGATGCTGTAGATAAATTGGCTACAAATCCTAATTATTTTTTAGAAAAGCAGTCGAAAAATTCTGATGACGCATTGAGGTGTTATCCGCGTTTACCTGAAGATGGCAAAATTGATTGGAGAAAATCAAATATTCAGATCTTAAGATTAATAAATGCTTCTAATAAACCTTATGCCGGAGCTTTTTGTTTTTATGAAGAGAAAAAGATGATTATTTGGGATGCTGAAATTTTTGAAGATGATGAAGTTTACCTTGCCGAAGTGGGACAAGTTGCTAGTATTAATCAATTAGATGGTAGTATTATTGTTGTAACAGGAAAGGGAAAATTAAAGATAAATCTTATTGAGTATGATGGTTTTATTGGTACTCCAAATAAAAAAATTAAAAGTATTAGAAAAAGGCTAAGAAATGAAATATAATGAAGATGATTTTACTGTTGAAAATTATGAAAGATTACTTGATAAAATAACTCATCAGACTATCTTTTATTCAGACATAGAGAAATATTCTGAGTTTACTTTATGGAGGCATGATTTAGATTTTTCTATATTTATTTTGGATGCGTATGAATTTTATCATGGTTCGTGAGGTGCGACCGAAGAGTTTAATGTTATTGAAAAAAACATAAATATGAAGACTATTATAGTGAAAATTATACATATTTTCATTTTTCCTTTTTTTTTATTGGTTTATGGTTTTGTTGTTTTGTATAAATTTATGTTTCGAAGTAAAAAGCCTCGTTTAGTTTGGGGACCAATGCCTTTAATTAACAATAAGTATTGGTCAAACGCACTCAATAAAGGGGGATATATCTCGCAAACATTTATGAACAGTTTTTATGCTCCTCTCCATAAGGAGAATGATTACGATAAATATACCTACAATTTATTTCCTCATAGATACTTCTCCGGTTTTGTCAGAAATCTATTACTTTCTACTATAATGCCTTACCAGGCATTTTTGTATGCTGTATTAAAATTTGATATTTTTCATCATCATTATTCCGGAGGGTTTTTACATGCAACACCATTCAGCTATGTTGAGGCACAACTTCTTCATATTGCCAAGTGCAAGGTTATTATTACTGCATACGGAAGCGATTTTTATCGGTATTCAAAAATAAATTCGATAAGTTTACGTCATGCTTTGCAAATAAACTATCCATTATTGGCAAAAAAAGAGGGAGAGATACAAAAAAGAGTAAATTATTGGACAAAAAACGCAGATATAGTGATGAATGGATTTCAGATAGATGGAAATGGGAGGTGGGATTTACTGCCATTCAATGGGATAGCAATAAATGAGCGTGAGTGGAGCAGTAAAAAAGAATATTCAAAAGCAAACGGCATTGGTAATGTTGTCAGAATAATGCATACACCGAATCATCGTGGAGTAAAAGGCACTGAGTATATTATAAAAGCTGTTGATGAGCTTATAAAGGAAGGCTTCATGATTGAATTAATCTTAGCGGAAAAAAAATCAAACGAAGAGGTGAGGCGATTGATGCAGAGCGTGGATATTTTAGCAGAACAACTGATTATTCCATGTTATGCTTTAAGTGGCATTGAGGGAATGGTAACGGGAATCCCTGTTTTATCAAACTTGTCGGAAGAGGATTATACTCGTGTTTTTCGTCGTTACTCTTACTTAAACGAGTGCCCCATATTAAGCACAACACCTGAGAATGTTAAGGAAAATTTACGGATTTTAATACTCAATCCCAATTTGCGTGAAGAACTCGGAAGAGCCGGAAGAGCCTATGTTGAGAAATATCATTCAGAAAAAACAGCTCAATATATGTTTGGGAAGATTTATGATAAAATTTGGTATGGCAAGGAGGTCGATTTGATAAATATGTTTCATCCTTTATTCTCGACTTCGTACAACAATAGTATGCCACTGATTGAGCATTCTTTGATAGAAAATAAGCTCCCCTCAAATTATCCCATTGAAGAATGTTAAAACAACTTGCGAAAGATACCGTCATATACGGAATTGGAGATTTTGTATCTAGAGTTATTGGATTTTTTGTATTCCCTATTTATGCCAATCTTTTTACTGTTGAAAAATTTGGGATACTTGAATTAGCTTCGACTTTTGGCGCATTAGCTATGATTTTTATGGAATTAGGTATCAATAATTCGATTCAACGGTTCTATTTTGATACAGATACGAAGGAAGAAAGACGCTCTTTTTTAGTCAGTAGTGGATTGTATTTGTTGCTATTTTGGTCGATTTTTATATTTGGGGTTGTTGTAGTTTTTTTATATTTCATGCAGAATATTTTGCAGCTCCATTTTTCACTTGGTTTTTCATTGTTGTTTGTTTCTATTTTAGTGAATATTCCTCGATTATTGTTCCAGTATTCTTTAAATACGTTACGATTGCACTTTGCTCCGGTTAAATTTACGATACTTTCCGGTTTGCAGAATATAGGAGGTGCATTGCTCGGATTGGTTTTAATCATATATCTTAGTTTTGATATCGAAGGATTTTTTTGGGGACCGTTAATAATGACTATGATGGTGTTACCAATAGCAATCTATACGATAAAAAAAGATATTGTATGGAAGATTGACAAAAATGATGTAAAACGTATAGTAAAATTTGGTTATCCTTTTATTTTTGCGGGATTGGCTTATTGGTTATTTGCCTCTATGGATCGTTGGCTACTGAGTACTTTAAGCAATAATCAAGAGGTAGGATGGTATAGTATGGGATTTAAGTTTTCTACGCTATTATACTTTGTTATGGGAGCATTTTCTCGGGCATGGAGTCCTTATGCGATTAAATTATATGCCGAAAATCCGAATTATAAGCAAATAATTGCGAGGTTATTTACATTGTGGTTTTTATTTTTGGTATTTTTAGGTATGTTTTTAAGTTTTTTTGGGTTGGAAATATTATTTCTTATCACACCGGAAGCATATTGGGAGGCAGCCAACTCGCTTATTTTAATTGTTTTTGGGGTTGTTTACTATGGAACAACTCAATTTACAGTCATAGGAATATCTATTTCAAAACGTACAGGTATATTGTCAAGAGTTGCGTGGATTATTGCAGGTATAAATCTGGGGCTAAACTATTGCTTGATTCCTCGCTTTGGAGCTTCGGGAGCCGCTTTTGCAACTTTGATTTCCTATGCTGTGTTGACTTCGCTTTATCTTTATTATACTCAAAAGCTACATCCCATACCTATTGAAAAGATGAAATTATTCTATTGCAATATTATTTTAGTTGTCGCACTACTGTTTTCTATTTATATGAATACATTGACTTGGAACGTGAATATACTGTTATTTAAAGTAGTATTTATAATAATTTTGATAATAGTTAGTTTTACACTTAAAATAGTTGATTTCAATGAAGTAAAATATCATATTGTAAATCTAAAAAAACAAATAATTTGATAGCGTACAAAAATGGTAACCAAAATGGATTATTTAAAATGCCAAACCATATCATCTTAAATATTCGGAAACAAAAAGAAAAAATGAAAAACTTAACTTCGTAAAGTAGAATTAAGTTTTTTAGATATAAAGTTAAGAATACTTTTATTTATTATAGTAATTTTGATAATATTAAAAAATAAAACAGCAATTTTGGAGTTCATAAGATGAGGATTTTAGTAACTGGTTCAACAGGATTATTAGGAGACAAATTAGTTGATATACTATCTTTAAATCATGAAGTATATTGTTTATCAAGAAAAAAAATAAATAAAAATAATGTTAAAACTATAATATGTGATTTAACTGATTTTTCAGTAGAACAATTGCCTAGTGATATTGATTCAATTTTTTATTGTGCACAATCCAGGCATTTTAGGGAGTTTCCAGAAAAATCGATTGATATTTTTAAAGTTAATATTGAGGCACCATTGATGATTGCGGATTGGGCAGTAAAAAATAAAGTTAAGAAGTTTTTTTATATATCTAGTGGTGGGATATATAAAAATCAAATTGAAACAATAAATGAATATTTTAGTATTAATGCAAATGAGAAAAATGGTTTTTATCTTGATTCAAAATTATCAGCTGATCTTCTATTAAGAAATTTTCATTCTTATTTTGAAAGTTTTGCTATTATTAGACCTTTTTTTATTTATGGCGAAAAGCAGGACCATAGTATGTTTATACCAAGATTATTTCATAATATAAAAAATAAAAGAGAAATCTTTCTTTCAGGAGATGAGGGAATTATAATAAATCCTATATATGTAGAAGATGCTGCAAATGCAATAGGGAATTTGTTAAGATTAAAAGGTAATTATGTCATAAATATTGCGGGAGATGAGGAATTATCTTTAAAAGAGTTATGTTTTAAAATGGCTTATATTGTAGGAGAGGAGCCCATTTTTAAAAATATATATAAACAGAACCCTCATTTGAATGCTGATATAAGTGTTATGAAAAAGTTGTTATATCAGCCCAAGGTTTTACTTGATGAGGGGCTTCAAAAAACATGGGAGAGTATAAAAAAGTGTTAGAGTTTTCATCGCAAGGCTATAAAAAATTATTAAATACTATTAACAAAGAGTCATATATAAGTTGTTTTTTTCATGAAAAGTTAGAAGGTAAAAGTATTCTCTTAAGGCATGATATTGATGTAGATCTAGGTGCTGGGGTAAGTATGGCTAAATTAGAAAAAGAATTCAATATATTAGCAGAAAGAATATAGATAATATTAATGAAATTTTATCTTTAGGACATCATCTTGGACTTCATTATGATGCTTTTTTAAAGCAAAGGGGAAATTTGCAAGAGTCTATCAATGAAGATATAAATTTTTTAAATAAATATTTTAATATTGATATTAAAGTTGTATCTTTTCATCAGCCATCAAAACAGATTATTAATGGTGATATTTCAATTAAACAAATAAATACTTATGATAAAAATTATTTTTCTGATATTTTCTATATATCAGATAGCAATATGCAGTGGAAAGCGAAAGACCCAATCTGCTTGATTAAAGAAAAAAAATATGAAAAAATCCAATTACTAGTTCATCCAATTTGGTGGATTAATGACGGATGCACAACTGAAGAAAAATGGATGGAATCAATTATACGTAACTTTAACAATGAACAAGAACAATTGCTGCAAACAGAAAGAGCATATGGAGCAAACAAGGAATTATTATGGAAAATAAAAAGATAGCTTTATTTTGCGATGATTCTACAATAGAAACTTTGCTTAAAATTGTACCAGAAGAAAGGGTTGTTTGTATAGTTGCAGCTGAAATTAGACCAAACTCTATTGGTTTTATGAAGAATGTAATTAGAGATAAAAAACATATAAGTTTTTTGATACAACCAAAGTATAATACTCAAAAGTACAATAATTTTATTGAAGATTTGGCGAAACTGAATTTGAATCTCCTATTATGCTATTCTTATTCAATGTTAGTAAGAACTGAGATGATTGAAATTTTCAATAATAATTGCATAAATCTACATGGGTCTTTGCTTCCTAAAAATAGAGGTCCAAATCCAGTACAGTGGGCATTAATTAAAGGTGAAAAAAAAACGGGAACAACATTGCATTATATGGATTGTAATATAGATACAGGACCAATTATTGCTCAAAAAGAAGTTGATATTGATTTTGAAGATACTTGGGTTAGTTTGTTTAAAAAAGTTAAAAAAGCTTCAGTAGAGCTGTTAGAAGAGCAAATTAATTGCATATTAGATAATGAGATTCAAGCTATAAAACAAAATGAATTCTTAGCTAGTACAAACTTTAGATTGAATTTTGAATTTCCCAGAATTGATTTTTCAAAAATGACTGATTTGCAAATTTATAATCTCATAAGAGCCCAAGTTCATCCACTAAAAGGAGCATATATTGAGCACAAAAATAAAAGAATCTACTTTGGTGAAATAATACCAATTAATAAAATAGAAGAATTGAGGAAAGAGTATATTGAATGAAGACTTTTAAAGATTTGCTTTTAAATGTTTCCGATGATAAAAGTGAGGTTGAAATTGTTTACATTGGCTTAAAACGTGCGTATGTTGCAGAACATTTTTTAGATAATAGTTTTTTTAAAGAATTAAAATTTAATAATAGTAAAGTAAATGTATCAATTATTGGCTCGAACGAGAAAAGAACTATAAATGAAATAAGGATAAAAGATGAGAAAAATCAGATTTTAGGAACAATTCAATTTGCAAAAGAATCAGTAGCTTTTTTGGAAAAAGAATATGGTTTTAAGTCAAATTATGGGTATGTAGTTATTGAAAGAAATACATTTGATTTAGAAAGTATCCATAAAAATAAATTTATAGACGAATGTTTGTGTATATATGATACAAAGTTGGAGAAAGAAAAGCTTAAAAGAGATTATGCTGATTTTATGAGTATGGTTGATTTAGAAAAGGATTATTTCTTTTTAGATAAAAAATTACAAGATGCCATATATGTTACTAAGTACATATGGAGCAAGTTTATTGGAACAGGACCGTCAAATGGAATAAGGTCATATTTCGGTGTTTTTAAAACTTTACAGCTTCTTGCTCAAAATGAAGCATTGCTTCAGTGTTCTGGAACAAGAGATGTTTTTATGAAGCTTACAAATATTTTAAATCTTGAACTTAAGTTTCGTAGGGTAGAGGCTTATAGGTACTATCCGTTTATAAAAAACATTATTGTTAATGGTCATTCTGTTTTAGAAATAAGTATAAATGATAAGTGGGTGTTGTTTGATCTCTTTGTGAGAGTGTTTTTCATGGTAAAAGATACGAAAAATTTATTATCTGCAGAAGATATTCAGGGTTTATTAAGAGAAAAAAAATTAGATAAAATTTTAGTGATTCATATTAAGACATCGCATAGTAAAAGAGATGATTTTGATGCTAGATCTAACCCTTTTGATCCCTATAATTACAATTATTTTACTCATTTTAATTTTTTAATATACAAGAAATTAAAATTTGAAAAACAATCGATACTGGATAAAATGGCATTGTTAGCTTCATGTAGTTTATTATCTTTGCTCAAAAAATATTTATATGGATTGTCCAAGCTGCGGAAGTTTAATTGGAAATGTATTGGAAGGTTTAGGTTTCAGAGCCATAGGCAGGATACTTAAAATAAGCCATGCTACGGTTTATAATTGGGTGAAAGAATGGGGCAAAAAAGTATCGTTGCCAAAAAGAGAGGAATGCGTTGAAGTTGTTGAGTTAGATGAAATGCATACTTATGTGGGTAAAAAAAAACTACTGTTGGGTATGGATTGCTGTTGATAGACTTGGAAAAAGGTTTATCTCTTTTGTCTGCGGAGACAGAAGTACAAAAACAGGTATGATAGAAACATGTTCAAATGAAAGCAGAGACTTATACAGTAGAGGGTTACAACAGTAGAATAAGACACTATTTAGCAAGATTTAAAAGAAAAAGTAAATGTTATAGTAAAGCAAAACACATGGCGGAAAAATCTTTAAAATTATTATTCCTAAATTACAATAACGAATTACCTATGCTAATTTAACAATACAAGAATTAAAAATTATTAAAAAAAGGTTTTTTGTGCAAAATAAAATATGTGCCATACATCAGCCCAATTTTTTCCCTTGGTTGGGTTATTTTGATAAAATAAGAAAATGTGATAAATTTGTAATATTAGATGATGTCCAATTTCCTAAGACTGGTGGTGGGGGGTGGTCAAACAGGGTTGCTATTAATATTCAAGGACAAGCTAAGTGGATTACTGCTCCTATAATAAGACCAAGTGGGTTGTGGAATATTAATGAAACTATATTTCAAAGTAGTAACTGGAGAGATAAAATAATCAAAACTTTACAAGCAAATTATTCTAAAACACCTTATTTTAAAGAAAATAAGGATTTTATATTTGAGTTAATTAGTTTTGATGAAGATAATCTTAGCAAATATAATATAAATGCAATAGTTGAAATTTGCAAATATTTAAATGTTGATACAAGAGATAAACTAGTATTGTCTTCTAATTTTTTTTTTAACTCTTCATCAAATGAGTTATTGATTGACTTAACAAAAACTAGTGGATGCAATACTTATATGGCAGGTGGCGGTGCTGATGGATATCAAGATTTGGAAGTGTTTAAAAAGGCAAATATTAATTTTATATATCAAGATTTTAAACACCCAGTTTATAAGCAATTTAATGCAAATGAATTTATAAATGGCTTAAGCGTGATTGATTATATCTTTAATGTTGGCAATAACTATGGATAAAAAGAGTATTTTATTTGTTGTTCCAGATTATCATTGTAGTTTCTTTTATAGGGAGGCTTTAAGAAAAAGAGGATGGAGGGCGGATATTTATGTACCTAATGGATATCCTAAAAAATTATTGTATAGTAATAAAGATATCATAAGATTAAAAAGAATTCCAAAGATTTTTAAACCATTTTATAATTTTTTTATACTTATAGTCTGGTTTTTCAAATATAATTATTTCTTTATATATGGTAGCGCTTCATTGCTAAAACTACTTCCTGTATCGATTGAAAGGCATATGGGGAAAGGATTTTCGCTAGATCTTTTTTTAGCAAAATTATTTAAAAAAAAATTAGTTTATTTTCCTAGTGGATGTTTAGATACAGATTTGAAAAGCAATATAATGAAATATGATGATGGTAACATCTGTAATAATTGTGGTTGGGGTAATGAAGTGTGTAATGATAAAAAAAATAAAATAAAGTTTGATATGATAAATAAATATTTTGATATAAATTTAAGTTCTCCTGATTTTGAATCCACTCAATTTTTTCAAAATCATATAAAATACAAGTCTTTAAATTTAAATCTCTGGAATCCTGATATCAGGATTCCAGAGAAATTTAAATTACCAAAAACAAAAAACTTAAGAATTTTACATGTTTTTTTTAAATCAAATAGAGAGACTGATGGTAAAAATATAAAAGGCTCACCATATATCTTAGCCGCTATAGAAAAATTGAAAAAAGAGGGCTATAATCTTGAATATTACTATATTCATGATATTGATTCGAAAAATATGAGATATTATCAAGCTCAAGCTGATATAATTGTTGAACAATTAATTATAGGTTGGTGGGGCTCAACTGGTGTTGAAACTATGTCTCTTGGAAAGCCTGTTATTTGCTATCTTAGAAAAGATGCAAAGGAAAACTTTTTTAAGCATTTCCCTGAATATGATAGTTTGCCAATTATAGAAGCGAATATTTTTAATATTTATGAGGTTTTAAAGAAAACTGTAGAGGATAAAAAATTTAGAGAACAAAAGGCATTAGAGTCGAGGAAGTTTGCAGAGAGTTTTTTTGATATAAATAAAAATGTAATAGAATTTGAAAAGATATTATTGGAGTATATATAGCATTAATAAAAAAAAATGTATAATTTATCATCATCTCTTAAGGACAGATGCATCAACTGTAGTAGAACACATAAAATCATTTGATAAATATTCAAATGATGAAGTTATTGCTATAAATACAGAATTGGGATATCCTAAAGAATTGTCGAATATAGAATTTGATGTAATTATTTTGCATTATTCATTATTTGGTTTTGGCTTTAAATATCAAATAAATGAAAAATTTATTAAATATATAAAAAAGTCAAAAGCGTACAAAGTTGCATTTTTCCAAGATGAATATCACTATTGTCAAAAAAGATTTTCTTTTTTGAATGATTGTAAAATTAATAGTGTTTATTCCTTACTTGATCCTAAATATTATGATGAAACATATTTAAAGTATTCAAGAGTAGAAAGTGTATATTTGACATTGACAGGATATGTAGATAAAAAATTGATAGATATAGGAAAAAAATTTTATAAACCATATTCTGAAAGAACAATAGATATTAGCTATAGAGCTCGAGAACTTCCATATTACATGGGCAAAGGAGCTCAAGAAAAAGTTGATATAGCCAAAGAATTTATTAAAAGGTTAGATAATACAGATTATAAAATAGATATAGACTATACAAAATCATCTAGACTTTATGGAGATGATTGGTATAAGCTTATGGCAAATTCTAAAGCGGTTATTGGAGTTGAAGCAGGGGTGTCAATATTTGATATAGATGGAAAAGCACAAGAAACTTATGAAAAATTTTTACAAGATAATCCAAAGGCAACAAAAGAAGAAATATTTAAAGCATTAGAATTTTGGGAAGGTAAGATTTTTTATAGAACAATTAGCCCGAGAGTTTTTGAGGCGGCTTCGTTTAAGGTGTTGCAAATACTTTTTGAAGGTGAATATCAAAGCATATTAAAACCAATGGTTCATTATATACCCCTAAAAAAAGATTTTTCAAACTTTGATGAAGTTTTAAAAATGATAAAAGATAAAGAGTTCGTTGAAAATATAATTGAAAATGCTTATAATGACTTAATTTTATCGGGCAATTATTCTTATAAAAAATTTATCGAAGAGTTTGAAAAAACTTTACCAAGTATTGAAAAAAGTGTGTGTAAATATTCAGAAAAAGAGATTAAATTGTTATTGAATAAAGATTTTAATATGAGATATTTTTTAGCAAAATTAAAATCTTTAAGATATAGACAATTTGCAGGAAGAAAGTATATTGTAAAAATAGTAAAATATTTTTTAAATTTAATAAGGAAATAAAAATGTGTGGAATAGTAGGGATAATTAATTTAAAAAATCAAAAATATAAGAATTTAAAAAAACATCTTACTGTCATGAATGAAATTCAAAAGCATAGGGGACCAGATGGTGAGGGAGTTTGGGTGAATTCTGAACAAACAGTTGGTTTTGGACATAAAAGATTGAGTATTATTGATTTATTCCAGGGTAAACAGCCAATGATAAAGGGTGAACTATCTATTACTTTTAATGGAGAAATATATAATTATTTAGAATTAAGGGAAGAATTAAAAAAAGAATATAATTTTAAAACAAAATCAGATACAGAAGTAATATTGGCAGCGTATAGAAAATGGGGTGAAAAATGTGTAAATCATTTTAGGGGAATGTTTGCCTTTGCAATATGGGACGATAAAGAAAAAAAACTGTTTTGTGCTAGAGATAGATTTGGTATAAAACCTTTTTATTATGCAAAAATTAATGGAAATTTATACATAGCTTCAGAAGCTAAATCTATATTGCCCTTTATTAATAAGTTAGAAGTTGATAAAGAGGCATTGAAAGATTATCTTTATTTTCAGTTTTATTTAGATAATAAAACATTATTTAAAGGGATAAAAGAGTTAGGAGCTGCTCATACTTTAACTTTTAAAAATAATAGAATAAGGGTAAAAAAATATTGGGAAGTTTATTATGATATTGACTTTGACCATTCTGTAATATATTTTGAAAAAAAATTAAAAGAACTGTTAGAAGAGTCTGTAAAATATCATATAAGAAGTGATGTTCCTGTAGGTGCATATGCAAGTGGGGGAGTTGATTCTAGTTTAATGGCAATATTAGCCTCAAAAGATACTTCTTATAAGTTTCATGCTTTTCATGGTAAATTCTCTATAAATAGTACTTTTGATGAAAGTTATTATGCCGAATCTATTTGTGAGGACAATGACATAGAACTATTTCAAATAGATATAAACAGTCAAGATTTTATAGATAATATTAGAAAGATTATTTTTCATTTGGATAATCCAGTTGCAGGACCTGGCTCTTTTGCACAATTTATGACTTCAAAACTTGCATCTCAAACACGCAAAGTTGTTCTTGGGGGACAAGGTGGAGATGAGATTTTTGGTGGATATACCAGGTATTTGGTCGCATATTTTGAACAGTGTATAAAAGGAGCCATAGAAGGGACTTTGGATAATGGTAATTATGTGGTTTCTTATGAGTCTATTATACCGAATTTAGTATCTTTAAAAAATTATAAGCCGATGCTAAAGCAGTTTTGGAGTAAAGGTCTGTTTGAAGATTTAGATGATAGATATTATAGTTTAATAAATAGAGCTCCAAATTTAGATGATGAAATATATTGGGATAGATTGGGTAAATATGATCCATTTGAGTCTTTTTCAAAGATTTTTAATAGCTCAAATGTAGGTAAAGAATCTTATTTTGATAAGATGACGCATTTTGATTTTAAAACTTTACTGCCAGCTTTATTGCAAGTAGAAGATAGAATGAGTATGGCCCATGGATTAGAAGCTAGAGTGCCATTTTTAGATCATAAAATTGTTGAGTTTGCCGCTACTATTCCTGCTGATATAAAATTTAAAAATGGGACATTAAAAAAGTTATTAGTTGAAAGTACTAAAGAATATTTACCCCAAAAGATACTAAATAGAAAAGATAAAATGGGCTTCCCTGTTCCTCTTAATCTATGGATGAAAGATGAATTAAAAGATTATATATTTTCAGTATTTGATAGTGGACCACAAAGAGAGTTTTTTAATAAGGATTTAATTAAAAAGAGTATAGAATTTGAGAGTCAATTTGGTAGAAAAATTTGGGGATTTTTGTCTTTGGAATTATGGTACCAAGAATTTTTTGATAAATATGATAATTATAAAAATTTAATAAAATAATAAAGGATAATTATGAAAGTATTAATAACAGGTGGATGCGGACAAATAGGGTCTCATGTTGCAGAGATGCTACTTGATAGAGGTGATGAGGTTTTGGTAATAGATAATCTTGCAACAGGAAGAAAGAAACATCTGAAAGAATATAAAAATTTGGAAGTAGTAATTGATACTATTGCAGATAAAGATTTGGTAGACTCTTTGGTTTCTAAGTTCAAACCAGAGGCTATAGTTCATACAGCGGCATCATATAAAGATCCGGATGATTGGTATAATGATACTTTAACAAATTGTGTGGGTGGTTCAAATATGATTCATGCAGCAAAAGAGTATGGTGTTAAAAAATTTATATATTTTCAAACAGCACTTTGCTATGGAGTTAAGCCTTTGGAGCAACCAATTACTTTAAATCATCCAAAATTTCCTGCAAATAGTAGTTATGCTATTACAAAAACAGCAAATGAAGACTTCTTAGAAATTTCTGGATTGGATTTTGTAACCTTTAGACTGGCAAATGTGATAGGTCCTAGAAATGTAAGTGGTCCATTGCCAATTTTTTATCAAAGATTGTCGGAAGGCAAGAAGTGTTTCGTAACAAAAGCAAGAAGAGATTTTGTTTTTGTGAAAGATTTAGCAAAAGCTGTCGTTAAAGCTTGTGATGGAACAGGAAAAGGTGCATATCACTTCTCTTCAGGAGGAGATGTTGCCATAAAAGAACTCTATGATGCAGTAGTTAAAGCAATGGGAATTGAAAAATATCCTGAGCCTGAGATTAAAGATTTACATCCTGATGATGCTCCTTCTATTCTTTTAGATCCAAGTAGGACATTTGAAGATTTTGGAAAAATTGAGTTTACTCCAATTGAAAAGATTGTAGAAGAAGCTGTTAGGTATTTTGATAAATATGGAGTATATGGTGGTTTTACTCATCTTAAAATGAAGGAAGAGAATAAATAATATGAAAATTCTGATTACTGGTGGTGCTGGTTGTTTAGGTACGAATCTTGTTGAATATTGGTTACCTAAGGGATATGAGATATTTGTTATTGATAATTTTGCTACAGGGAAGAAACAGGCTTTACCTAATGGTACTGATGGTCTAACTGTAGTTGAAGGTGATATTTCTAATAGGGCTTTACTAAAGAGATGTTTTGAAGATTTTAAACCTACACATGTTGTTCATAGTGCGGCTTCTTATAAGAAGCCAAGTGATTGGGAAGAAGACAGTAGAACTAATGTCTTAGGAACTATAAACATAATAAAACTTTGTGAAGAGTTTGAAGTTAAAAGGTTAGTGAATTTTCAAACGGCACTTTGCTATGGAAGGCCTTTAAATGTACCAATTCCTATATCTCATAAAACAAATCCTTTTACAAGTTATGGAATTTCAAAAACAGCAGGTGAGGCTTATATTTTAAATTCTGAATTATCAGTTGTGTCTTTGCGTTTAGCTAATATTTGTGGACCTAGACTTGCAATAGGTCCAATACCTACTTTTTATAAAAGATTAAAAGAAAATAAAGATTGTTTTTGTAGTGATTCTGTAAGGGACTTTTTGGATATGAGTGACTTTTTATCCCTTATGGATATAGTTATTGATGAAAATGCTGCAACTGGAGTATACAATGTCTCAACAGGTGAAGGACACTCAATAAAAGATATTTTTGATGAAGTTGCTAATTACTTAAATATAGATAATTTAGAAGTTCCAATAGTGCCAGTAGGTAAGGATGATGTTCCATCTGTTGTTTTGGATCCATTAGAAACGGAAAAGGTTTTTAACTGGAAAGCAAAAATATCTTTTAAAGACACTATTAAAAATCAATTAGATTGGTATAATAAGTATGGAGTAAATGATATCTATAGTCATTTATTAGAACCAAAAAATTAGGATAGTTAGGGATGAAATTTAAAAATTTTGAAAATAGTAAGATACTTGTTGTTGGTGGTGCTGGGTTTGTTGGTGCAAATTTGGTGAAAAATATACTGAATGAGACAAAAAATGTTTCTATTGTAGTCGTTGACAATTTAATGTCATCGGAGAAAGAGAACCTACCAAATGATTTTAGAGTTCAATTTCTAAAAGGAAGTATAACGGATGATAAAATTTTAACACATATTGATGATAGTTTTGATTTTATATTTCATTTAGCCACATTTCATGGGAATCAAAGCTCTATATATGATCCATTAAAAGATCACGAGAATAATACTTTAACTACATTGAAACTTATGAATCATATTAAAGATTATAAAAATTTAAAAAAATTAGTTTACTCTGCAGCAGGATGTTCTTGTGCAGAAAAAACTTTTGATAAAGCTTGTGCAACAGATGAAGAAGCTCCTATTTCATTAATTCAAGACAGTCCTTATTCAATGTCTAAAATCTTTGGTGAGTTTTATTCTGTGTATTTTCATAGACAACATAATGTTCCAACTGTAAGGGCGAGATTTCAAAATGTGTACGGACCAGGTGAAGTTTTAGGTGCAGGAGAGTGGAGAGGAACATATGCTACAGTCTGGAGAAATGTTACCCCAACATTTATTTATAAAGCTATAAATGGTGAAAAGATTCCTTTGGAGAATGAAGGTATAGCAACACGAGATTTTATTTTTGTCGATGATATATGTAAAGGTTTAATGCTATGTGCATTAAATGGAGTTGAGGGAGATGTTTATAATCTTGGAAGTGGTCAAGAAACGACAATTGCAGAGCTAGCAGAAAAAATAAAAAAGTATTCGAATAGTTCTTCCCAAATAGAATATTTACCTAAAAGAAACTGGGATAGCTCGGGAAAAAGATTTGCTTCGATAATTAAATCTGAACAAGAACTAGGCTTTAAAGTAACAATAAGCATTGATGATGGATTAAAGACTACTATAGAATGGACTAAAGAGAATATTGATTTTATTAATAAAACTATACAAAAACATTTTGCTAAAATGTCAAAGTTGTAGGCTAAAGCAAGATATGATAATTAAGAATGTGCATTGTAATGTCTATGGAAGATAAACTAAATATTTTAGTACTGCATAGAATGGGGTTACCCAAAAGACGGAGGCAAGCTGTAATTGATCTAGAATATATGTTTCCTGATTACGCCAGCAAAAACAATTATATAGTTCATGATAGCTATTTTAAGCTTCCAGATTATATAAAAGACCTAGAGTTTCATGCAATTATTTTAGGTCCTACATTTTTATGTGCTAGATATAACCCTAAGATATTGAGAAAAATACTCAAAGAATATGATTTTATAAAGCATTCAACTTCTTTTAAGATAGCAATGCCTCAAGATGATTACGATTGTAGTTTGATATTGGAAAATTGGATACTAGAATGGGGAGTAGATTTAGTATATACTGTGTTACCAGATTATAAAAATATTATATATCCTAGTTATATAAAAAAAGGTGGTGAAATTAAAAAAGCGTTTACCGGATATATTTCAAATGATTTAATAAAAAAGTGGAAAACTCCAAAAAAACACCACTTAAGAACTATAGACGTTTCTTATAGGGCTTCTAAGCTTCCTGCTAATTTTGGAAGCGTCGGCAATATAAAAAGTGAAATCGCAAGTACTTTTATAAACAAAGCTAGAGATTATAATCTAAATTTAGATATATCAGTTGAGGAAAAGGATATGATTCCTGGAAAAAACTGGTATACGTTCCTTGAAAACTCAAAGTTTTGTATTGTAACTAATTCTGGAAGTAGTTTATTAGATCCATATGGGAATTATAGAAGAAAAGTTTTTGCTCATATGCTCAATAATCCAAATGCAACATTTCAAGAAATTAAAAAAATATATTTTCAAAATGAGGACAATAAATACATCATGACAGCTATTTCTCCTAGAAATATAGAAGCTTGTTTGTCGAAAACTGTACAATTGGCTACGCCTGGAAAGTATAGCAATATTTTATATGAAAATGAACATTTTATTGCGTTAGAACCTGACTGTTCAAATATATATGAAGTTGTTGAAAAAATGAAAGATAAGGTATATGTTGATAAAATGTCGGAAAATGCCAAAGAGTGCATTTTGAATACGAAAGAATTGTATTTTGAAAACCATGTAAGTAGCACAATAGATTTAATTAAGTATAATGTGAGTGCAAAAAATATTCGTAGTTTTTCTCAGGATAAGTATGAAAATATCATGAAAAAGTATAATGCCGATGTAGTATCTAAATTAGATTTTTTTTGGTTTAAAATAGAAATATTCTTTAAAATTAAAGAATTTTTAAAATTAAATATTTTACCTAGATCTTTTATTATGAGATATATTATTGCTAAATTAATATAGTTTTTGTGTCTTTGTGAAAAAAAGTTATGGATTGCCCAATGTGTTCAAGTTCAAGAAAGATAAAAAATGGTCGTGTAAGAGGTTTATACTATAGTGATTTTGGTTTTCAGATTAAAAATAGTAATTTCGTATAAAAAACATCGAAACAATGCAAATTACTTTAAGTGTTCAAGAAGAACAAAATTTAGTTAAATTATACCATTTGCACTTATAAATGTCGCATTGAATATGGAAAGTAAAATAAAACCGGTCGAGACATAAAACACAAGTATAGAAACTGTTATAGCGACGCTTTATAA
>PDWJ01001258.1_pt1 | contig 32035 bp, 28 predicted proteins | sample 1430881 | NCBI WGS metagenome assembly PDWJ01 (sample SAMN01162460, study PRJNA174530) | Oral metagenome, whole genome shotgun sequencing project. | biome: Marine environment; feature: Marine mammal; material: Swab sample of the gingival sulcus; isolation source: swab sample of gingival sulcus...
TATCTAAAGATTTCTAATCTCACCGGCTTAGCCGGTGGTTTATTGTTCAATTTCGCTTTCGCTCATTGAACCGATACTAAAGTAATCACCAATAAAAAAAGCGCTAGCCTTTCGGCTAGCGCTAACTAGTTCACTACTTATTTTGCCAACTGAGTGACGACAAAGCTGGCGACGTTTTCAGCGTAGGTATTCGGTCCAAAGCCGGCGTCAAAACCGAGTTCTTTGGCCAATTCGTGGCTGATACGCGGGCCGCCACAGGCGACGATCATTTTATCGCGCAAGCCCTCAGCTTCCAACAATTCAATCAAATTGGTCAAATTGTGAATGTGGACTTCTTTTTGCGTAACGATCTGTGAAACTAAGATGGCGTCGGCGTTTAATTCTAAAGCCTTGGCGATCAGTTCTTCATTGGGTACCTGCGAGCCCATATTGACGGCGTTAATGCCCTTGTAGCGCTCCAAACCATAGTGGCCGTTGAAGCCCTTCATGTTGAAGATGGCGTCGATGCCAACGGTGTGCGCGTCGGTGCCGGTGCAGGCGCCGACGATGACGATATCGCGGTCAAAGTGCTCTTTAATAAAGTCTTCGACACCGTACTTATCCATCACTTCACCTTCGACTTTAGGCACATGAATATTTGAGTAGTCGACGGTGTGCGTACACTTTGCATAGGCCACAAAGAATGTATAACCGACGCCGAGGTCGCGCGCTTCGACAATCGAAGGCTCTTCCATACCCATTTTTATCAACAGCTGCTTGGCCGCTTCGGAGGCCTCATCGCCGTGCGGTACGGGCAGCGTAAAACTGAACTGCACCTTACCGTCATTAATAGTATCACCATAAGGTTTTACTTTTGTCAAATCATTTTGCGTACTCATTAACGTTTACCTCCCAACATCAGTGGAATAAACGGATTGAAGTAGTGCTCGCCCTTGGTCGTAACGCCGGCAAGGCCTTTACCACCGTCTTTGGCGCGCTTGACGTCGGCAAAGTTACCGCGTGTAATCGTTTCCATCAAGCCGTCATTTTCAATTTTCTCCAGCATCTCGGCAGCCTGTGCCAATACGGTTTGACCGCGTTTTTGAATGATGCCGTCTTCCTTGAATTCGATTTCTGACGAAATGTCTTTCATGTTGTTGAAGATGTATTGAGCGTTATCGAGTGACAATTTGCGGTCTTGCAAGAACGGCGTGTGAATCGCCTCTGTCAACATACCGAGCAACTGGATACCCTGATTTGTCATAATCGAAATCGTGTTAAATAGCGCATTTTGTACTTGGCCCTTAAAGATGTCGCCCGTCATGTATTTAGTCGGCGGCATGTATTTAAGCGGCGCTTTCGGGAAAATCTCGCGCGCCATTTGGGCCTGTGCCAACTCGTACAGGAAGCCGTTGGTAATCTTTGGATTCATCTCGAAAGCGTGACCCAAACCCATCTGTTCTTCCGGAATGCCGGCTAACAGCGCAAACTGCTCATTGATAAACTGCGAAGCCAGAACAGTGTAGGCTTCTTCATAGGCGTCGGCCGTCGTCAAGTAGTTGTCCTCACCGGTGTTGATGATAACGCCGGCAAAGCCGTTGATAACCCTTGAGAAGAACTGGTCGACCAAAGTGCGCTGCATGTTGATGTCGCGGAACAGAATGCCGTAGAGCGCGTCGTTAAGCATGACGTCGAGTCGCTCAATGGCGCCCATTGCGGCGATTTCAGGCATACAGAGGCCCGAACAATAGTTACACAGTCTAATGTAGCGACCGACTTCTTCGCCGACTTCGTCGAGCGCCTTGCGCATCAACTTAAAGTTGGCTTGGGTCGCATAAGTACCGCCAAAACCTTCGGTGGTCGGTCCATACGGCACGAAGTCGAGCAGTGACTGACCGGTTGTACGGATGACGGCGATGACGTCGGCGCCTTGCTTGGCAGCCGCTTGCGCCTGCAACACGTCTTCGTAAATATTACCGGTTGCAACGATAACGTATAAATAAGGCTGTGGTGAATCGCCAAAGCGCTCTAAATAAGCTTCGCGCTTCTTGCGGTTTTGGCGAATGCTCTCTACGCGCTCTTTGGCCACTTCACCAATTACCTTTTCGATTTCTTCTTGTTTTGCCATCGGCAGCGCCGTCAGGTCAATATCGCCTGTGGCAATGCCTTCGGCGACTTCTTGCGGCGTCGCGTTTTTCTGAATCATGGCGTTGCCAATATAGTAGGCAATACCCTGATTGAGCACACCTTGTTCTTTTAAGTGATCAACCACCACGTTGGGCAACGGCGTACCGACGTCGTCGACACCATCGATGCCAAATAATCTGGCGATTGTTCTTTCGACGGCAACCGTCGTATGATCATCGATAAAGACTTGAATGTCATCGGCAATTTTTCTTGCGCTACTTCTCGCCTTGTCGATCATCGCTTGATCTAGTTTTAGTTTGCTCTCCAATGCTTTCCCTCCTAAACCTAATTATCTTCCAATTTACACTTTGCACGACTAATTATTTCGCTTGCCAAGCCCAAGCCGGCGGCAATCTTAATGGCATCTTTGGGGACGATACTATCTTTTTCAACCCGTTCAAGGCGATAGTCCATACCCTCGGCCAGAGTTTGGGTTACGGCATCTTTGTCAATTCTCTCCGGTAAATTCTTTAGGCCGACGACTTGAAGATGGCGAATGGCCACTTCGCGACCCAATCCGTCGTAGTGCGTCGTGACGACGACGTCGCTACGCTTTTGACAAAATGCTTCTAAAATGCTATCTGATAGCGCCCAGCCCTCGGCCGGGTTAGTGCCGCTGGCCAATTCGTCGATTAAGACTAACCCGCGTCGATCAGATGCCGCCAAGGCGTCGATGATTTCGACCATTTCAGCACCAAATGTCGAAAGCCCCTTAGTGGCGTTTTGTTCGTCGCCAATAATCGCATTAATAAAACTATAATATGGAATAGTGGCCGCCTTGGCCGGCACGAACAGGCCGTAGTGCGCCATCGCGACGAGCAAACCGATCATTTTCAAGCTAATCGTCTTGCCGCCCATGTTGGCGCCCGTAATCAATGTGACATTTTTGTCGAGTTCAAGGCTGACCGGCGTATACTTCTGCCGTTTGGCCAGCAAGAACGATTCGACTATTGCATGTCTACCCTCTTCTATTATCAATGTTCCGTCTGCTGTCATCTGCGGCCGCACCGCTTGCATGGCGACCGCTAGACTGGCTTTAGCCAAATAAAAGTCGATTTTTCCGATTATGGAAAATAGTTGTCTCAACGAGACGGTGTCTTCTTTCAATGCCCCAGTTATCTGTTCTCTAATATCGTAAAGCGCATCTTCCTCTTGGCTGCGCAGCGTTTCCAACTGACTTTCACAAGTCAGTATTTCGTCACTCAAGACGATGCTAAAAGTCACGAAATTATAATGCTGTTCGCTGATCAACAACCGTTTATCTCGCAATAGCGCCTCATAACTACTACCCTCTTGTTTCTGAACGACGACCGTGCCGTTGGGCCTAAAGCGCAGCGCCGGGTAATCGCCGACAATGGCTTTGGCAATTTGTCCCTTTTTCTGGCGAATTTCATTTTCCAACGCCTTAATATGCATGCGCACCGCTTTGAGCGCCGGCGAAAAGTTATCGTCTATGTGGAAGGTTTCATAGTAGTTCAATTCGGGGTCTAATTTTTGATACATCTCAAGTGGAAATTGCAGCTGCAACGTCGCCGGCAAGCGATCAAAAAAAAGCTGATATCGCTCGCACAAGCGCTTGATCTGTAACAAGAAAAACTTCAGTTCATACAATTCGACCTGCGTCAAGGTAATTTCATTTTCGATGTTTTTAACGCTGCCGCGCAAGTCTTTTAAATGTTCAAATGCCACGCGCAGCGTTTTGAAATAACTGCGATCCTTGTCGATTTCGCGCACAAAAGTTTCGACGATGTCATCGTTTTGGCGATGTGCCGCAGCGCTGTTCGGCGCAAATGGCAGCATGGCGTTTTTTTCATCCTTACCAAAGGCAGTCATCACCTTTAAGCGCTTTAACACTTCGCTAAAGCCGATAATCTGCGCGCTGTGCTTTAAAAGTTCCATGGAATTTCCTCCGCCATGACATCGATAATTGGAACTTCGGGAATGGCCGCCTTCAGTCGCGCCTCGAACTCGTTCGGATCAAAAGTATAGCCCTTTGGCGACGTCGGGTTGTAGGTGATGCCGACTAATTTAATCGGCGATTTTATGCGCAGCATCAAACCCTTTTTTAGATAGTAGCGCCATTTCCCAGGTGCGATAAATATCTTTGTGGCGTCTTCGACGATCCAAGTCACGTCTTTGAGGTGTTTTTTTACCTCTAAGTAACTGTCGATGATGTAATTGCCAATACTGCCCGGAATGACGATGTGCGTCGTGTCTTGATCGACTTGCCCGCCGATGATTTGACCGGCGCCCAGCGCCGTCTTCAAGTCGAGCGGTACGCCGACAATTTGACCGTCGATCGTCTTAATCAAGCCGACGCGGCCATTGTGCATCAAATCTCTGATGACATCGTCATAACGAGCGGCAATAACCGGCAAATGAAACAGATCGACGCGATGCGCCGTCAAGTTGACGACTTCCAATAATTGGCGGTGCAAGGCGGCACCGGTCGACAATACGGTGGCGTCGGTGACGCTGGGCGAAGCCAGCGAACGCCTATCGAGTGCGCCGTCGACCAAGACGACGCCGGCACCGTGCTTTTGCAACAACTCGACGACGACGCCGACGCCACCGGTCGTCGATGGCCCAGCCAATTCAATGTAGCCGTCATAGGTGACTTTGGCGATAATAATCGTGCCCATCGCAGTGTGAATCGAGGTGCTGGCCAGAATTTCCATTCGCGCCGTCGCCTGTTCAACAAAGTTTTTAGTCGTCGCAATCAGCGTGCCGCTATATACGTAAATCGTCGGTTTATGGGTCTCGGTGACCAGGTCTTGTCGCTCGCCATCGCGTCCAATCGAGGTCAGCCCAAGGGGAATAGATAACCCCTGGGCCGAATCGATTAAGTGGTTAAGCGCAACTGTCTTACCGGCATTTTTACTCATGCCGATCAACGATATGCTCTTGTAACCAGCGTTTACGATCTGTTCAAATAGTGCCATCTTAGTCGTGTTTGTTCCTCAAGTGTCTGTCGAGTTCTTTCAATTCCAAGTTGACGCGCTCGCCGTGTAACAGGCTGAGTACGCCGTGTTCTTTTTCTTTCTTTTCGTTCTTACATACGTCGCAGTGACAATCTTCGACATAGCTTTCCGGCTCGGTATAAGTCGTTACGACGCCTTCGTAGTTACGCAATACGACGCGATTCGGCGACTGCGATAATACGTAGTTCGGCATAACCGGCGTCTTGCCGCCGCCACCCGGTGCGTCGACGACGAATGTCGGTACGCAGTAACCAGATGTATGGCCGCGCAAGCCCTCGATGATTTCAATACCCTTAGAGACCGGCGTTCTAAAGTGGCTGATGCCGAGTGACAAGTCACAAATGTAGATGTAGTACGGACGCACGCGCATTTTGACGAGGTCGTGCACTAATTTTTTCATAATGTGAACGCAGTCGTTAATGCCGCGCAATAAAACTGATTGGTTGCCGAGCGGAATACCGGCGTCAGCCATCATTTCACATGCCTTAATCGCTTCCGGCGTCACTTCTTTAGAGTGGTTGAAGTGCGTGTTCAACCAAATTGGATGGTACTTCTTGAGCATGCCGACCAATTCGGGCGTAATGCGCTGCGGCATGACGACCGGCGTACGAGAGCCGATGCGAATAATTTCAACGTGCGGGATCTCGCGCAGGCGTTGAATGATGTACTCTAAGCGCTTGTCGGAAACTAAGAGTGCGTCGCCACCAGACAACAGCACGTCGCGCACGACCGGTGTTTTTGCGATGTATTCGATTGCTAAATCGATGCTGTCCTTTTTAACTTCGTTGTCAGACTGACCGGCAAAACGACGGCGCGTACAGTGACGGCAGTACATCGAGCACATATCGGTAATCAACAACAAAACCCTGTCGGGATAGCGGTGCGTCAAACCCGGTACCGGTGAATCTTCGTCTTCGTGTAGCGGATCTTCCATGTCAGAGGGCGCTCTGTACGTTTCAGCACTAGTCGGAACAGCTTGCATTCTGACCGGGCAACGCGGATCGTCCGGATCCATTAAGCTGGCGTAATAAGGCGTGATGCCCATGCGCAAAACTTCGAGCGACTTCTTGACGCCCTCTTCTTCATCCGGCGTCAAGTTGACGACTTTTTTGAGCTGCTCCAATGTCGTAATTCGATTTCTTACCTGCCACATCCAGTCATTCCACTGCTCTTCCGTGACATCTTTCCACAATTCAATCTCATTGTAATGTCTCATTATTAACCCTTTCTCTACTCATGCGTAAACTCTTACTGCTCTCACGTTGCAATAATTTTGCGAGTGCAACTCCCGCATATAGCTACAAGCGGGTAGCATCATTCTGCTACCCACTTTACTGTCATAAATGGACTTAATTAATAGTTAAGCGTAAACTTCTTCAAACAACTTTCTCAAATCTGCTGATTCGCGCATGATGTTCAATGCGATTTGAGCGTGGCCGCGAGCATAACCGTTACCGATGATCATATCGGTGTCCATGCCGACGCCTTCAGCGCCGAGTGCAGCAGCCGTGAAGCTCGTTGCCATTGAGAAGAAGTAGATTAAGCCGTCTGGATCAGTTGCCAAAATGCTTGACATTTCCGTGCCCGGAATATTGACGCAGTTGATCGTGACGTTGGCCATTTTGCCATCGGTAACTGCCGATACGGCGTTCAAGACTTCAACCGGCTTAGTGGCGTCGGCGACGACGTATTCGTCGGCCAAGTTGAGCGGGCGAATCTTGTCGAATGACTTCTCGTTGCGGCCTAAGCAAATAACTTTACCCGTAACGCCAGCGCGCTTCTTGGCTTCGTATAGGCAAAGCATACCAGATTTTCCGTAACCGCCGATAACTAAGACCGTGTCACCGGGCTTAACTAATTTAGCCGTTTGAGCCGGTGCACCGGCGACGTCTAAGACAGAAAGTGCCAAGTTTTCCGGCATGTCATTCGGCAGAACGGCGTAGATACCGCTTTCAAACAAGATCGCTTGAGCCGTCACGTCGACTTGGTCGATGTCTTTTCTAACTTCGTTGATGCTTTCAATTTTGAGCGGCGTCAAAGAAAGAGAAACTAAAGTCGCGATTTTGTCGCCGACTTTTAAATCGGTTTTGCCTTCTAAAGCAGGTCCGATTTCCTTGATTCTACCAATTAACATACCGCCTGAACCAGTTACCGGATTGTGCTGCTTACCGCGCGTTGCAACTGTTTCCATAATGATCTTCTTGATCCCCTCAACATCGCCCTTAGCTTGCTCTTTGATTTGCGTAAAGCTAGCTGAGTCAACATTCAATGTCTGTACGTCAATTAAAATTTCATTGTCGTAAATTTCCATTGTGTTGTCAATTTTCCATGCCGGTTGAGGGAGTGTGCCCTGTGGTTCTAAGACTCTGTGTGTGCCAAACTTGCATCCTTTTTTCATAGTTTCCTCCACGTTTTCTATATTGTATTTGTACTAAAAACACCGTCTTATATTATAGCAAATTTCATGCCAAATATCAAAGGAAATCTTCAATCCAGTTAATTACTGGTGTTTGACGATTATTAAACAAACTTTCAGTAAACCGACCCACTTCATCGCCCAATTTTGGGCACTTGTTTGCCGTCATCGCTTTTTAACTTGCGCATTTTATATTGTAATGTTTGGCGTGGAATACCTAAACACTGCGCTGCCGTCGTGACATTGCCGGCCGTCGCAAGCAGCGCCTTTTTTATCAAATCGCGTTCTAATTTGTTAATTTGTTGGCAAAGATTGAGCTGTTCGAGCTCAATTTCCGGTATTTTATTGGCCGCGCGCAGCAACTTGGTGGGCAATTCAGCCAGCGAAATGGTATCGCCATCGAGCATGCTAATCGCCCCTTCGACGACGTGCTCTAACTCACGCACATTACCCGGCCAAGCGTAATTTAAAAACAATTCTGCCACTTCAGGTGCTACTTTCTGAATAAATCGCTGCATTTTTTGATTGGTCTTATCGATAAAGTACTCGGTCAATAATAAAATGTCGCCCTGCCGCTCGCGCAATGGCGGCAATTCAAAGATTACCGTGCTCAAGCGATAGAATAAATCGCGCCGCAGCGCACCGGATGACAAGGCTTCTTCACTGGACTGATTGAGCGCCGCAATGATGCGCACGTCAATTTTTTTAGATTTAATTTCACCGAGTCGACGCACCTTGCCATCTTGTAAAAAGCGCAATAGCTTAGCTTGCAATTCAGCCGGCATGGCGTTGAGTTCGTCCAAAAAAACGGTGCCGCCATCGGCCGCTTCGAGCAAACCGACGCGATTCGTCGCGCCGGTAAAGGCCCCCTCGACCGTACCAAATAAGATGCCCTCTAAAAGGCTGGCCGGTAACGCGGCGCAGTTTTGAGCGATAAACGGTCGATCGGCGCGGCGGCCAACGGCGTGAATCGCCTGTACAAACAACTCTTTGCCCGTGCCGGTCTCGCCGCAAATCAATACTGCCACGTCGCTAGAGGCGACCTTAAGCGCCTTTTCTTTTAGGCGCAACATCGTCGGATCGCGCGTGATAATATCGCTTAATTGATAGTGGGTACTGTCCCACGCCGCTGACGAATCGGCATTTTTCTTGGGGTTGATGCGGCTCTGCAATTCGATAATTTTTTCGCTCATCAATTTGACTTCGGTGACATCGCGCGAAATCTCCAAAGCGCCGACGATTTGTCCGTCGCGATAAACTGGTAAGGTCGAATTAATCGTCACGATAATCTTGCCCTTATAATTGGAAAAGGTCTGTGTGAAATTTAAAATCGGCTGACCGCTTTGCAGTGCCTTGTAGAGCGTCGACGTATTCTTTTTTAGCGTCGGGTAGACCGCCAACAGCGATTTGCCGATGACCTCGTCGGCGATAATACCATCGAGTTCAGCCGCCTTTTGATTGCAATAGATAATGCGCCCCTGTGCGTCAATCTCCATAATGCCATCGCTGAGATGATCCGCTATCAAATTAAATTTTTCCATATCAACCGCCCATTTTTCAGCAATCCGCCGCCCAAAATTGAGCGGCTTGGCTATTCATCTGTTGAAATCGCGTGATAACTAATGTCGAGGGTGTGTTGCGCTGCCGCTTGTCGATTGAGCGACAGTTGATAAACTACTCTAATTTCGCCTTGTGCCGCCGTTAATTGGCAGCGGATCTGCTCGGTGCAATAATCGAGTTGAAAGACCCCGTAGGGCGTTTTATACTCCGTTGTCGCGCGCTGCCCCAACTGAAAGTTTAAGTTCAGCGGCGCCGCGCCGTAACGCCGCATTATCACGCTGTCCGGCTTAATCATCAAAACCGTCTTGTGGCCGGCTAAACCGGACAGTTCGGTTTCCCGATAGGCGATGTACGCGCTGCCGTTTTTTTGGTAGTATTTCCCCTCGCTGACAAATTCGATCGTCTGCGCGGGCTGATCGGGCCACTCTTGCAGCGTCTTAATCGTTAGCGTAATATCGCTCATGGCGTTGCCTCTCGATTGCCAACTCAATTAACGTCGTCACTAATTGTCGATAACTTAATCCGTCCGCTTCACAAAGTCGCGGAAACATACTATACTTGGTAAAACCGGGTAGCGTATTGAGTTCATTAATGTACAATTTGCCATCGGATTTATCCATTAAAAAGTCGACGCGCGCCATGCCCTTAATGTCAAACAACTGATAGACCGCTAGCGAAAGCCGTTTGATTTCAGCCGCGGTTTGGGCGTCAATCGGCGCCGGAATGATCATTTCGCTCAACGCCGCATCGGAATATTTAGCTTCGTAATCATAGGTTTCGCGACTGGGAATGATTTCGCCAACCGCCATCGCCTGCGGCGAGTCGTTGCCGTAGACGGCACATTCTAATTCGCGCGGCTGTATGCCCTGTTCGACCACGACGTAGTGATCATATTGAAAGGCCGCCTGCAAAGCCGCCGGCAGATCGCGCCGCGATTTGACTTTAGAAATTCCGATACTGGAGCCCAAATTTGACGGTTTAGTAAATAGCGGATAGGTCAGCTTTGCCTCTATTTGGGCGATCACCGCTTGCCGATTGTGGCGAAACGCGCCGGCGGCGACGGCGATCGAATCGACCACCGGTAAGCCGGCGCTGCGCATCACCTCATTGGCCAAACGCTTGTCCATACAAAGTGCCGAAGCCGTAACGCCGGCGCCGACTAGCGGCAGGCCAAGCGTTTCTATAAAGCCCTGCAATTTGCCGTCTTCGCCGCCCGGTCCGTGAATCAGCGGAAAGACGACATCGACTTCCTGCATCAAAAAGGCGGCGAGTTGAGCCGTTGAAATTGCCGGCGCCGCTGCAAATAGCGCCGCGCTGTCGGCGCCGTCTAAGTTCGGCAATAGATGAGGCCGATGCGCTTTGTCAAAACCGATGAGGCGAACTTCAAACTTGCTGGTATCAATCGCTTCGAGCAGCGATCGCGCGCTCATAATCGATACGTCGTGCTCGGCCGAATAACCGCCGAACGCGACCCCGACGCGCCTGCGCATTACAAGCGCCTCATCTTGCTATCGGCCCAAACCTTAACCGATTGAATGACGATGTCGATATGGGCTTGCACAATTTGCTTCGCGCGCTCGCCATCTCTCGATTCAATCGCCGCCAAAATTTGCCGGTGGCCATCGATAATTTCTTGATAGTTAGTGTATTCGTTAAAATAAATAGTTCTAAAGCGGTAAAATTGCTCCTGAAGATTTCTGATCGTCTCCTTTAACTTGGCGTTTTTACTGACGCTGTAAATGGTGTCGTGAAAGGTAGAGTCGCTTTCGATCAAAGCGGTCTTATCCTGGTCATTGACGGCGCGCTCAAAGTCATCGAGGCTCTTTTGCATCGTTTTAATGTCGAAAGCCGTCATGTTCTGTGCGGCGTACTGAGCGGCAAAGCCCTCCAATAAATAGCGCAATTCCAGCACGTCGAATATATCTTTGATATTCAGTTCTTTTACATAGGCGCCCTTGCGCGGCACGACTTCGATAAAATCTTCTTGTTCAAGGCGCTTCATCGCCTCGCGCACCGGCGTGCGACTGACGCCTAAAGTTTCCGCCAACTGTATTTCCATCAAGCGTGCGCCCGGCGCCAATTTGCCAGTTAAAATGGCATCTCTTAGGTTTTCAAACACGACTTCGCCAAGTGGTTTATAATCGCGCTGTGACAATTTTGACAGTAATTTCGTTTGCATTTAATCCCCTTTGCGTATCGGTCTAGCTAAAAAGACATCGCGCCAGCTATTGGCCATTTGCGACTCTGCCAACAGCGCCGCGCGACGGTCGTCAAATATGGCAAAGACGGTAGAGCCCGATCCGGTCATCTGCGCATAGCGCGCGCCGCTTTGGTAAAGCGCCGCCTTTATTGCGGCGATTTCAGGCAGCCACTGCAACGTGACCGATTCGAGCACATTGCCCATATTGGCCGTCGCCCGCGCCAAATCGCCAGTTGCCAACGCCCGCATCAGCGCAGCGTTATCGGGCCGCAGGCGCTGCGCGTTAAAAACAAAGTTTTGAAAGACGGCGGCAGTCGCAATCCCCTGCTGAGGCTTTACCAGTAACAAGTAGTAGTCTAGGCGATCCACTAGTGGCGTCAGCACTTCGCCTACGCCCTCGGCTAAGGCCGTCCCACCGAGTAGACAAAACGGCACATCGGCACCGAGCTGCTTACTCCACTTCAGCAGACGATCGCGCGCAATCGTTAAATTGTGCAATCTCAACAAGCCCTTGATCACCGCCGCCGCATCGGCCGAACCGCCGGCCAAGCCGCCACCGATCGGAATGCGCTTGACAATCGCGATGCGATAGCCGCAGCGCAGCTTCCAATAATCATTAAAAAGGCGCGCCGCCCGATAAGCTAAATTATCAGTTTGTCGCCCCAGCGCGTCGTTGTCAGTCGTCACTGAAATGTCTTGACCCGGCACAATTTCAATGGTCACACTATCGGCTAAATCGATTTCGCGCATAATTGTCGCCAAATTGTGATAGCCATCTGACCGCTTCGCCGTAACGTCTAACGATAAATTAATTTTAGCATTTGCCGATAATTGAATTTTTTTCATAGTTTTTTGTACATTGTATACATTGAACTTATTATACCTTATTTAAAGGGGCTGAGCAAGTCCCAGTTGAGCGAAAACCATTTCATTCCGGCCGATAGCCCACTACAAAACAAGACCCGTTTATCCACTAAATAAACGGGCTTTTCCATTCGGCTATCGAGTTATATAACGATTGTTAGTTCGACATTTGGGCGCGCACGTCAAGCAGATAGCGCGACGGACTAATGCCGCCAGCCAGCGCTTGAGCGACGCTCATTTTTGCCTGATCGAAACGGGAAAAGAGCAAGCGCGCGCGCCGCTCATTGGAATAGACGCACCAATAACCCTTCATTAAGCAGGGTCGCTTTTTTTCGGCAAAGGAGATGACATCTGATAGTGGATAGCCCAAGAAAATGCCAATTTCATTGGGGCAACCCGACCTAAAGCGCGCTGCCAACTGTTGCAAAACGCCATCCAAATCGGTCACGTCGCGATAACCTAATTGACTTAAACGACGACCAATCGCCTGTGCATTCAGTATTTTTTGCACGGCCACTTCATTGTAGAATAAAATGTTGACACCCTTTTCAGATCGATCTAAAATGCGAATTTTAATCGGTAAAAGCTGGATGATTTCAGTTTGAAATTCATCCCAATCGGTTTGAAAGCAACCGGCACAGCCATTGCGAAACATCACTAAATTAGCCGGCTTGACACCTTGCAATGTCGCCGCCGCGTGATAGCAGATTTTAAACAACAGCCGCTCCAAGCGCGGATCTCTATCGATTGTCAATTTATCAATTAGGGTCTGATAACAAGATAAATGGTCTCTCATGGTCAGTCGTTCTCTTTAAGGTTTGACAGCGCCGCACCGCAGCCAAAAAATCGCCACAGTGCAGCTCCGTCAGATTAGTTGCTAGTGAAAACTAAGCGCAAACCGCCTTGCCTAAATCACTACATTGCTCTAAGCCGTCATCGTCCGGCGTCTCGTTAATAATCAATGATTCGGCGACTAAATTGGCACCGTAAGATTCCATGCGCTCCGTCCAGTCGTCCATCCATTCGCCATTGCCCCAGCCATAAGAGCCAAACAAAGCCATCGGCTTGCCGTTGACATGACCGTTTAAGCTTTCGACAAATGGTTCCATTTCGTCTTCTTCTAAAATTTCAGCACCCATTGATGGGCAACCCAATACGGCGACGTCAGCAGCTTCAACATCGTCGACAGTGGCTTCTGAAACTTCCAGTAATTTAACATCGGCACCAGCTTCTTTAGCGCCGCTCTCGATAGCTTCTGCCATCATCTTAGTATTGCCGGAACCCGACCAATAAACGATAACTACTTTTTTCATTTTATTACCTCCATCTGTACAATACCTACGATAAATCTAGCATCTAGCTGTAATGATTATCATTATCAGATTTGCTGCTATTAACATACCAAAATCAAGCGTTTTTGTCAATTAATTTGCCGTGATTTTGAATCATTTTTTAAAAACAAACAAACTGCCTAAAATGCCCATTATCAAGTCCTTAAAGCGTTGTCGAAACAATTTTTACACAAGTTATCCACAAGCTGTGATTTTTTCACCTAAACGCAAAAAAATGGCGGTTTTCGTTGAAAAACCGCCATTCTTGAGCACTTATCAGATTAGTTAGCTAGTGTTGATAACAACTTATCCACGCCTAACCGCTAGAAGCCTTGAAAACGCAAGGCACGCAAATTTTCGCCAATTTGTCAAGGGTAAAAATAGATTTTTTTCATTTTTTTAGCAGCCGCCAACTAGCGCCGCCAATTCTAGTTAGCGGGCGACAAATCCCGTCTTCTTATACACTTTGCGCAGCGTCTTGGCGGCGACTTTACGCGCCTTTTCAGCACCCGCCCGATAGACCGATTGCAAGTAGGCTTTATCGTCTAAGAGTTCGAGATACTTGCGGCGAATTGGCTTTAGCGTTTCGACGACGACGTCGGCCGTCGCCATTTTTAAATCGCCGTAGCCCTTGCCGGCAAATTGGTCGATCGTCGCGGCGACGGTCTGCTTCGTCAAGGCACTGTAAATCGTCAATAAATTTTTGACGCCCGGCTGGTCGTCAGACAGTTGAATCACGCCGACCGAATCGGTCACGGCGCGCTTAAATTTGCGCACGATGTCGTCGGGCTGATCGGTAATGTAGACGGTGGCATTGACGTTTTCATCCGACTTCGACATCTTACTAGTCGGTTCCTGTAAACTCATAATGCGGGCGCCCACTTTGGGATTGTATACTTCGGGCAGCACAAAGGTTTCAGAATAACGATTGTTAAAGCGCGTCGCAATATCGCGCGCAATCTCCAAATGCTGCTTTTGATCCTCGCCGACCGGCACCAAATTTGCTTGATACAACAGGATGTCGGCCGCCATCAGCACCGGATATGTGTAGAGTCCGGCATTGAGATTGTCGGCGCGCTTGGCCGATTTATCTTTAAATTGCGTCATGCGGTTTAATTCGCCCATATAAGTCATGCAGTTTAAAACCCAAGCCAATTCGGCGTGCTCGGAAACATGCGACTGAATAAATAGGGTGTTGTGGCCCGGATCGAGGCCACAGGCGATGTACTGAGCGATGCTCTCCAGCGTCAGACGGCGCAAATCGGCCGGTTGTTGTCGCACTGTGATGGCGTGTAAATCGGCCACGAAATAAAAGGCATCGTACTCGGTCGCCAGCTTAATCCAATTATCTAAGGCGCCAATATAATTGCCCAAAGTCAATCGCCCCGACGAGGTGATGCCACTGAGGATGCGCTTTTTATTGTCCATTTGATACTCCTTTCAGGCTCTAAAATAAAAAAACTTTCAACTCAACAATGAGACGAAAGTATCGCGGTGCCACTCAAATTAACGCGGTGTTATCCACCGAGTTCACTCTAAGGCCTTAACGCCGCCCTGCGGCAGTTGCTACTGCTTTCACAACTGCTCTCCTGTGTCCATTCACCGACATTTGCCATTGGTTTACAGCGACCACCAACTCTCTGAAAGACGCCCGTCAGCTACTTCTCACAATCATCAATTTAGGTAATTATATGCGCCCTTCATCGATTTGTCAATACCTAAGCGCCTAAACTTCGCCCAAAACTAAATTGCCCAGCCAGGCGATTGGCGACTGACAGCCGGCGCAGTTTTATGATATAATACAGTTTGAAAGGAATCTAAACAATGATTTATTTATACTGTGATGGCGCCTGTTCTGGCAATCAGCACGACCAAAACTTGGGCGGCTGGGGCGCAATTTTAACCTTTAACGGCCACGAAAAAGAGCTGTTTGGCAGCGCGCTAAACACCACCAATAACCGCATGGAATTGACCGCCCTACTGTCCGGTCTAACGGCGATAAAAAACCGCAACCACAGCGTGACCGTCTTTAGCGACAGCGCCTACATCGTCAACTGCTTTCAACAAAAGTGGTATGTCGGTTGGCGCAAGCGCAACTGGCTAAACAGCAAAAAACAGCCAGTTGAAAACCGCGACCTGTGGCAGGCCATTCTCGACCTAGTCGCCTTGCACCCAGCTGTCGCCTTCTATAAAGTCAAAGGCCATCTAAAGGGCGACGACGAACAGGCCATTAAAAGCTGGCACGCCAAACTGATCGCCGACTACCAAGTCAATATCACACTGGATGATTACCGCCGCGCCGTCGCCTACAACATTAGGGCCGACGCGCTGGCCAACCGCGCAATCGATCAACTGAGAGGAGCAAACAATGCGACAAACACTACTGACTAACGCCGTTGAACAAGTCAACAATCGCCAGTTTAACGACGCCGTAAAAACCCTTGAAACACTGTTAAAAGACGAGGCCCGCGATATTCACTATTTCAAGGGCCTAAAACTATACGCCGACATCTTAGGCCCTCTGACCGGTCACGATTACGGCGGCGCCGTCGACATGTACCAAGTCATCGTCAACGAATGCGAAGACGACGCACTGTACGAATCGGCCCAAGTTTCAATTTTAAAATCCTACCTCGACTTGGCAATGCACTATATGGAGGCCTTTGAAAACACGGCCGATGTAATTGAAGCCGCCGACGACAGCTCGCGTCAACTGATCGATAAACTGGCCGAAACGCGCGCCAATTTTATTACCCAACGCGCCGAAAAGATCTATAAGGCGCGCATGTAATCAACTAAATGCAGCCCCTTGAAGAAGACAATTTTATCGATTTGCAAGCTGCCGTGCGCTGGGTTGCATAATATTAACTAAATAGGAGTGATATGTAGAACAAGGTAAAATTGCATTGTCATTTGAAAGATATGACAAGATGGAGGAACTATCAACCGAGAAATCAAACATCAAAACATAATATAAGAGAAATTTTAAATTGTTGAGGTGAAGGTAATGAAAAAAATTATTTTAATGTTTTTGATATTTTCAGTTATATTTTCAGTAGCAGGATGTTCCTCTAAAAAAGAGGATGAGAATGTGCTATTTATTGAAAAAGTTATTGAACTTTCTCAAAAAGGCAATAATTTATCTTGGGATGATTTTGAAAAATATGAGGGCAAAGAGGTCGGATCAGGATTATATATTTTGGCATATCAAATAAATAATGAATATCAACTTCTTATAGGAGGGGGAAAGGATAAAAAAGAAGCACCCATGTATATCAGATTAGTATATAGTGAAAATTTGGATGATTTTATTGATATAAGACAAGAGAATGCGGAAGAATTTATTAAGAGTCATAATTAAAATAAAAAATAGCAAAAATTCATGTTTGTTTAATCGGATATAGCAAAGAAAAAACAGTAAATCCAAAAAGTTTACTGTTTTTTCTTTGCTTAAAAATGGAAAATATCTTAAAAAAGTGTCCATAAATCTAAAAAGGCACTTGGCAAAACGCTTCCTGCCGAGCGGCGCCGGCCATAAATCAATACAGCTACTTAATTTCGACGACCTCATAGCCGGCGTCTTCGACGATCGCCTTCAGTTCGCCATCAGACAATTCTGCCGTCAGCTCGACCGCAACCGTAGCAGCTGCTAAATCGACAACGGCAGCGGATACAGCCGGATTGGCCAGTAGCGCCTTTTCAACGCGGGCTTTGCAGTGTCCACAACTCATGCCATTTACTTTCATTACTCTTTTCATCGTCTTTCCTTTCTGTTCAACTGATAATTTTAAATTGCGCAAGCGCAAGGCATTGGCGACGACCGATACACTGGACATGCTCATCGCCGCCGCGCCGACCATCGGGCTCAACAGCGGGCCACCAAAGGCATGTAAGAGACCAGCCGCTATTGGTATACCCAACAGATTGTAAAAAAACGCCCAAAATAAATTTTGCTTTATATTTTTAATCGTCGCCGCGCTTAAATCAATGGCCTTGATGACGTCGTTTAAATCGCTCTTAAGCAATACGACATCGGCGCTATCGGCGGCAATATCAGTGCCCGAACCAATCGCAAAGCCAACTTTGGCACAGGCCAATGCCGGCGCGTCGTTAATGCCGTCGCCGACCATGGCGACAAATTTCCCCTTGTCGATTTCCGCCTTGACGACGGCCGATTTTTGGTCCGGTAGTACGCCGGCGATCACGTTTTCAATCGCCGCCTTGCGGGCGATCTCCTGAGCTGTTTTAGCGTTGTCACCAGTGAGCATAATCACCGCGATGCCGCGCTGGCGAAAGGCCTCAACTGCCTTGACGCTACTCGGCTTAATCTGATCTTGAATGGCGATAATCGCCACAAATTGACCGTCGACCGCACAGCAAATGGGCGTTTTACCATCTGCGGCAACGGCCTCGTACTGTGCCGTCGTCAGCGCCACACCGGCCGCCGATAAATGCTCCGGCGTGCCGATTAAAACCCGTTTTTGAGCCACTGTCGCCGCGATCCCCCTGCCGACTAGATTGTTGAAATCCGTCACCTCAAGCGATGCCGGCGCTTGCCTCTGACCGTATTCGACGATGGCCTGTGCCAACGGATGTTCCGACTTCGACTCGGCCGCCACGATATAGGCCAAATTATCGTCAGCTGCCCCGTCCTGCCAAAAGACGTCGACGACAGTCGGTTGCCCGGCTGTAATCGTGCCGGTTTTATCGAGGATGACCGTATCTATTTTATGGGTGTTTTCAAGCGCTTCACCACTTTTAATCAGAATGCCGTTTGCCGCACCTTGCCCCGTCGCCACCATAATTGCCGTCGGCGTCGCCAAGCCGAGCGCACAGGGGCAGGCAATGACTAAAACGGCGACAAATATTTTAAGGGCAAAGGCCGTATCGCGCGTGACGACAAACCAAATTAGGGCACTGATTAGCGCAATCGCCATCACGACTGGCACAAAGTAGCCGGATACGACATCGGCAATGCGCGCGATTGGCGCCTTTTTGCCCTGTGCGTCTTCGACCATGCCAATGATTTTGGCAAGTGTTGTACTGCCGCCAACGCGGCTGACCTCAACTTCAATCGCGCCGTTGTGATTGATGCTGCCGCCGACCACTGCGTCGCCGACCACTTTGTCGACGGGTATGCTTTCACCGCTAATCATCGACTCGTCGACCGCTGCGGCGCCGGTGACGATGACGCCGTCGCTGGGAATCGTTTCGCCCGGCTTGACGATGACGATGTCGTCGACGGCGACTTCGTCGAGCGCCAGTGTCACAATTTCATCGTCGACTTTGATGCGCGCCGTCTTGGGTAAGAGATTGGCCAACTTGCGAATGGCCGCCGTCGTCTTGGCCTTGCTGCGGGCCTCTAAATACTTGCCGAGCATAATTAGGGCGATAATCACCGCAGCCGTTTCATAATAGAGTTGATGCACGCTACTGGCGTCGCCCGCTAAAATGCGCAGCGTACTGTATAAGCTGTAAGCCAAAGCCGCCGTCGTACTGACGGCAATTAAGGAATCCATATTGGGATTGCCCCTGAATAGCGTGCGAAAACCGATCGCGTAAAACTGATAACCGGCCAGCACAACTGGCAATGTCAAAAGCAACTGCAACAACGCAAAGTTAAGTGGCGCCGTTTGAGGATTTATAAAGTGCGGCAATCTCAAACCGAGCATCGCGCCCATCGAAACGATTAAAAGTGGTATCGCAAAACCCAATGCGACAATTAATTTTAGCCTCTTGCGCTCCGATTCGCGCTGTGCGGCACTCTGCTGTTTTGCCGTCCCTGTCACGACGACATCTTTTGGCGTATAGCCAATATTTTGAATAGCCGATTTAATCTCCGACAGGCGCAACAGCGCACTGTCGTATTCGATAGTGGCGATGCCCGTGGCCAAATTGACGGCCACGTCGACGACGCCAGCGCGCTTAATTAAGCCGCGCTCCACCGCCGCTGAACAGGCCGCACAGGTCATACCCTCGACTTTTAACTTTATGGTCTTTAGCGGTCTGTCACAGCTGGCGCGATAGCCGGCCCTGTCAACCGCGGCGATAATTTGTTCGTCGTCAATCGGCACGTCAGTTTCGACCGTCAGCAAATTGGTCGTCAAGTTGACTGAAGCCGTCGCGCCGTCCAACTTGTTGACGGCCCGTTCAACCGCCGCCGAACAGGCCGCACAGGTCATGCCTTCCACTTTATACCGCTTCATCATTTACTCCTCAACTGTAAAATTTAGCGCCTTTTAAACAACTGCGTTTAAAAGGCGCCATATCATTTGTGATAGGGTTGGCCGCGATTAATCTTAAAGGCGCGGTACACCTGTTCTAATAATACCACTCTGATCAACTGATGGGGCAAAGTCATGTGACCAAAGCTAAGCGCATAGTCGCTGCGCTGTCTGACTTCGCGCGACAACCCCAAACTGCCGCCAATGACCAAGCAAATCTGGGAGCGGCCGGCGATGGCCAAATCGTCCAATTTTTTGGCAAAGTCCTCAGAGGTCAGTTGTTGGCCATCAATTTCTAAACTGATGACATAGTCGCCAGCGCCGATTTTTTGTAAAATGCGCTGCCCCTCGCGACGCTTAACCTGTGCCATTTCAGCCGGCGATAATTTTTCGGGCGCCCGTTCATCGGCCAATTCAATTTGTTGCAACTTGCAAAAGCGCGATAGCCGCTTGGCGTACTCGGCAAGGGCCGCCCGATGAAATTTTTCTTTAACTTTGCCGACGGCAATCAGCTTAATTTGCATCGCTATTCATTGCTGACCGTAGAGGCTTCGTCGACCAAATAAGCCTGACTGCCTTCGTTAAAGTCCAAGCCGCTAATGACGACCTCTGAACCGTAAATGTGAATCGGCTGACGGTCGCCCACTTCAAAAGAACTGCAATTATCGACGGTCTTCACATCCTTGATCAATACGGCCTTGCTGTCGTCACAATAGATTGCGCTGTCGTCGCAATCGCGCACAATTAAGTTTTGCAAGCGAACGTTTTCGCAGCTGAACAGCGAAGCGCCAGATGATTGGGCATCGCTCAAGACCGAGTTTGTAATCGACAGGTCTTTGACGCTTTCAAAACAGCTGGCATCAAAGCCGCTACCAAACATAATGCAGTTGTCGACGTTAATCAGTTCACATTCGATCGCGTCTAAGCCATAGCCGGCGCAACCGCTGTCTAACAAGTGTCCGAGTCGCAGGCCAGAAAAGTTGATATTTTTGCACTGGGACAATTTCAAGACGCTATAATATTGGTCGGAAAAAATCTGTGCGAGGCCGTCGTTACATCTGATCGTCAAGTCGTCGACGCCGGAGATCCACAGTTCGCCACCCGATGTGTAGGCGTACTCGCCCTCGTAATACTCGCTGCTGCTCACGATATAAGAACCGCTCTTGAGGTTGATTTTTTTGCCGGGGGCAATTTCTTGTACCAGCGCTTTGAGGCTGTCGACTGTGACAAATCCGGCGTCGTCGGTCGATTGTTTAGCCTTGATTTCGCGGTAGTCGACCAGGTCTTGACGCACGACCATTTGACTGGGCACGTCGCTGACATAGTAGTAATATTCCGGACAAATTTTGGCCATCATATCTTCCAGCGGTTGATTGTAAATCATGTAATTATCGGCCAGCGCGTCGAGCATCTCGGTCATCAACTCGGTATAGTAGCTGTTTTTATTGGTTTCGACATAGTTGCGCAGCGCCTTGTAAAAATTGGGATTTATCTGACAGGTCACGTTTATGTAGTAATCGTCGGACAAAACCGGTTCGATGTAGCTGTCTTTGGTCAAGCCGGTATAGTGATTGTACTTGGACAAAAACATTTCGTCGACGCCAAAAACCGATAGTAAAATGCCGTTCATATAATCCTTAGCGGCCCGTTTGTACTTGTCGTCTAGGCGCTTGTACTGCTCATCGGTTTGACTGAGCAGTTCGATAAAGTAAGGCGTATAGTCGGCTTCGTCATAATAGATAAAGCCATCTGGATAGTTTTTATTAAATGCCTTATTGTACAAGTCATCGTATAGCATTTCTTCGATTTTGAGCAATTTCAAAAACTCGACCACCGCTTGATCGTCAGTTTCGATTAAATCGAGATAATGTTGGCGAACGGACAACCTACTCTGCAAGGCGCCGTAGGGGCTGAAGTCCGAACCGACATCTTCCTGCATATAGAGCGGCGCATCGGCAAAATAGCCGTTTTCGAGGTATATTTTTTCGAGGCACTTGGCGCCCAAAAAATCACCGGCGTGCGGAATCGGGCCGCGCTCATCGTCGATAATCGCCCTAATATTGGCAACGCCTTCATCGACCGCCAAGTAAAGACAGTCGTTAATCATGTCCATGTTGAGCGCTTCAATGTCATCGGTGTACTCCTCTAATATATTGCTGGCAAAAGTCTGCTGATAGAATACTTGAGCCAAAGCGACGTGATTGTTGCTGTGCGCCAGTGCGTAATTGAACATGTCGACATAGACCACTGAATCGTAGTATTGAATTAATTTGACGTCGTAGAGTCCGGACTCAAAGGCCTTTAATACTTCGTCGCCATTTTTACTGTTGCGCACTTCTTGGCGAAATTGAGCTACGCGCGCCTGAACCGTCAAGGGATTGACTGAATACAGGGTGCTCAACCACTCGGTATCAGAAGTAAATCGATTTAAGTAGTCGGCATCGCCGCCATAACGATAGCTTTCATCAGACTGCTTGCTGGCCAGTTGACCGTCGGCCAATCTAATTTGATCGCCCAACACGCTTTCGTCCCTATAAAAACGCTTGACGATTTGATAAGCGCGATCGCCCTTAATAGACGAATCGTCAATTTGTAACGTCACCTCAATATAGTCTTTCTGAATATTGGTGACGGTGACGACGGCGTCTAAAAAGCCCTCTTTTTCATCTAAGTAATCGGTCTGCCAACTATCGCCGGCCTTAACTGGCGACTTCAACCAAATCGTGCCGAGATTAAGCTTTTCGCTTTCGATTTGTTCACCGTAGCTGGCCGTCAACTTGTTCTTAGTCAAACAGAAGTTGCGATCGATAAATTGCAGCCGATCGGCGGCATCGCGATATTCGCCCTCAAAGATGAAAACCACTCCCTGATCGGTTTCCTCGCGACTGGCGCACAACAAATCTGCTTTCTGCTCCTCGGCGGCGAAGTGATAGACCGTTTCGTCGCGCGTCATAAAGTAATCTTCTAAATTTTCTTTAAAATTATCCAAACTGTCTTTGACGACTGCTGCGGTCGTCGCCTCTACCGTCGTCGTTTGCTCCGTAGTGCTGGTCTCAGTCGGCATCGGCTGATTAGTCGAACAAGACGATAATAACATCATTGCTAAAACAAGTAATATTACACCGTATTTTCGCTTTTTCATAAGTCCTCCTTGAGCGTAAAAACCATACTACTAACCTACTATAACTATATAAAAAAACGGCATAATTATCAAGTGGTTTATGCCGTAAGTTGCCTCATAATCGTCATTAAAAACTCAGACGATAATACTTGGCGATGCGATTGCGATAAGTCAAATCGAGCACGACGTCGCGTTCAACTAAAATATCGCGCTCCGCCATAATGCTCTTGACTGTTTGGTAGGCCAGCGCTGGCGTATTGTTCTCACGCGACAAATGCGCCAGTAAAACGGTCGATACTTTGCCCTGTTCAATCGCCTGCACGGCGACTTCGGCACAAGCTTGATTGGATAAATGGCCAAGCTCGCCGATGACGCGGCGCTTTAATGGATAGGGATAAGGACCTACCTGCAACATGGCGACGTCGTGGTTAGCCTCTAACATCACCAAATTGGCATCGCTGATAAAGTCGACAATGGCGCGATCGGCCTTGCCCAAGTCGGTGACGACCGCAATCTTGGCGCGCCCCTTGGCAAAGCTAAAACAGAGCGGGTCGACCGCATCGTGTGAAATGCGCTGTGGTCGCACCACAATGTCCCCTATTTCAAACGGGGACGCGCTGTCGATAATGTGAACTTTTGTGGTGTCGACCTTGCCTATTTTTTGCTCGATCGCGCACCAAGTGGCCTCGTTCATATAAAGCGGAATATCGGCCATCCGATGTACGATGCCAAGCGCCGCAATGTGGTCGTTGTGCTCGTGAGTAACGACGATGCCGTCGACCGCAGCAACTGCAATGTCGAACTGATTTAAAGCGTTTTTGATGTATTTACCAGTCAATCCGGCGTCGAGTAATAACGTCGTGCGATTAGTCCTTATCAACTGACAGTTGCCACTACTGCCACTGGCCAAAGATGAAAAGTGTAACATGTCATTCCCTTTAACTGTATACTGGGCTACCTACTAAAACTTTGCGCCAAGGCCGGTACAAATACCTGCTGATCGTTGCTCAAGTTAAATTTATAGTAAGGCAATGCATCGCCCGATTGAATGTCTTCTCCTAAAACTGTTTTTTCCAGGCGATAGCCCAGTTCGACCGATAGAATCGTGGTCGGCGCCAATTCGCTAAACTGCTCGATCTCTGAAAACAGCGCCCGCTGATAGGCCCTTATCGACTGCTGTTCTTTTGCCACGCGCTGCACCGTCATCCACTTGCGTTTAAACGATACGACGCGGTCACCGCTGACGAGCAGCTGCATCGCCGTATCGTAGATGGTGTAATCGCGATATTTTTGCGTATAGACGAGCTGAATCCCGTCCTCCGTCGGCAGCGTGGTGACCAGTTGATAATCCTCTGCAAAAAATCTTTGAATAAATGCCGCCGCCGTCTGTTTGGCGACTGCAATATCGCCATTGTCAGACTCAACCGGTCGATCAGTTGAAAGACTGGCGATGTAGAGCGTATTGTCCTGTAATAACATTTGGTAATCTGCACCGAAATAAATGCCATTTTTGCGCACATAATCGCCGATTAAACGCCTTGCCAAATCAGTCATGTCGTACACTTGATAGCTCATCGTCAACTGCGGCACGACGTCAAACTGCGGTGCGCTGTCGGCAATTTGATTGACGATTTGTTTTTCGGCTAGCAATTTGTCGACCAGATTGGTCTGATCGTCTAGGCCGTTTAGATTTGCCGCATCATCGTCAAAGACGATAAATCCCAATAACACCAAATTGGTAATCAACAAGGCGGCAATCAACACCGTTTTAACGCGCGACCAATTCATTGCTTCTGCACCTCCTCAATTAAGGAAAAGTCTTCGGCGCTAAAATAGTAGCGGTGCTCGGCGATGTCAAAACAATAAGCCGGTTCGAGCCGGCTGCCGCGATCGACGTAGCGCATGCTAAAATTGGTAAGTTGTGCCAGTATTTGCATAAACTTGGCCTGATCGCGCCAAATTTCACCGTGTTTTTTAACGTAGTTGGCGACGATTAAATCGTAGTTTGACTGCTGGTTGACAATGGCCAGTATCGGCAGCGTCTGGGCGGGGGCTTCCGAATCGACCACGGCGCCATATCGTTTGCAATGGCGGCGATATAATTGCATCTGACCGGCGACAATATCAATTTGAACGGCCGCCGGCTGATTGACTTCAACGACCTGATAGCCATTTACCTTGTAGCCAAAACTGAATTGATAACCGGCCAATCCATCGCGTTCAAGCACCGTGACCGACTTTAGAAATAGATTGTCGCCAATCTGGTTATAATTGTTAATCGAGTCGACCGCCAATTTAAAATCTTTTAATAAATTGGCCTCATCAGCGATTTGCGGATTAATTTTTTGGCTGACAGTTAAAACGCCATCTTTCGATATTTTAAGCGCTTGCTCACCGTAACCGTATAGCATGACAACTGAATTGTTGACGTCAAAAAAGCGGCGCACAAAATTAAGTCGTGAACCAAATACCTTATCGGCCAAGAGCAAAACCGCGGACTCGTCGGCAGCAGTCGTTTCAGGCGCGACTTGTAGCGGTTTAAAATCAGTTGCAATCGCCGTCGGCAACAGCGTTTGCGCGACGCCGTTTGGCGCTAAATTAAGCTGCTGGTCAATCGTGCTGTAAACGACTTCATCACTCAAATCTAAATAGGGCAAATAGCCGTCAATATCGGCAATCGGCGGATTGTTGAGCGCGTAATAAGCGCCGTCGCCACTAAAAAAAATGGCGCCGTCGCCACTGACCAACAAGGTGTTGATAAAGTCGACCCTTGGCTTGAATAAAATGTCGCTATTGTTGATAATCGACAATAGCGCTTGCGTCGGTAACTGCGCTGGTAAACAGAATTCGACGCTGTTGCGGCCGCGGGCGGCATAGTAGTCGGCGCGACTAATCGGCGTGCTATCTTCAATGTTGAGCAAGCTACTGGCCAAGCGCGGTTTAAGGCTCTTAAACAAATTGCCGACATCATAAAAAAACGTCTTTATTTGATCGTTATCCGTCACAATATTGACGGATTCTACATCGATTAAATAAGAGACGTCGCTAATCGGAGAAACTATTTTTTGATCTTTTGCCGCACTATCGGCCTTGCTCGGTTCAAACCACAATATGCCAACTAACACAACCAGTAGTCCCGTCAAAGCCACGAGCAAAAAGGATTTGAAGGATTCCTTCATGTCGTTCACCTATCTTATTCGACTACGACAAAACGCCGCTTTGGCATTAACAAATATTCGGTTTTGCTATCGCGCACGATGACTTCATACTTAGCCGGCGCGAGATTAGTCACGGCGTAATTAAAATAGGGCAACGGGCCGTCTTGTGCGACCGGCACCTGCGATATGACGCTGTAACGAAAGCGACTGTTGTATTTGTTTTGCAAGATAAAAAACAAAATGGCCTGTTTTTCATACTCGTTGCGCGCGCTGTACAAATCGTCCAAACCGTTGTCGAGCAGACGTCGCTCATCGATAATCTGCTTCAATTCAGAGGCTTCATAAATCGTGCGCGCCTCGTGATAAGCCTTAACATAAGCGCTGTTGCTAGCGATGACTAAATCGCCCTGCGCGACGTAGACCTGTTTTAGTTCGGCGTCGGACATGGCCGGTTTATACAACTCGGCTAGATTGATTTGCGGCGCCGGATCGGCGCTGGCATCGCTGACTTCAGACGACCACGCGGTCGGCGCGCGACTGGCCATGGCGTTAATTGCCGCCAAGGCTTCCTCGCTGACAAATGGCATGTCGGGGCTGTCGATGCGCACCAACTGCAAGTAGGCGTCAACTTGATCGACTAATTCCAACGTGATATTAATCGTCGAGGCGCGCCTAACCTGTCCGGACTGATCGATCGCCGGCGAAATCAACTTGACGACGCTGTCGTCAGCTGAGGCATATACGAAACTCGTCGCAGCGAGCATCAATATTAATAATAACGTAACCGTTTTCTTGATCACAAGAAAACCTCCTCACACAACTGTTACAACCATTATAAACTGTTTATATTACAGCCGTATTACAGCGCTGTTAAGTTACACTTACAAGCGCTTAGGTACTTCAAAATAGACAGTTGTGCCGATGTCTACTTGGCTTTCAACGGCGATATAGCCACCGTGTAATTCGATTATTTCCTTGGCGATCGACAGGCCTAAACCGGTGCCGCCCATCTGGCGCGATCGCCCCTTGTCGACGCGGTAAAAGCGCTCAAATAAATGCGCTAAATGTTCTTCGGCAATGCCGACGCCACTGTCGCTGACGGCAAAGAACACGCGGTCGTCGCGCGACTCTAAAGTCAGCGTAATGCGCCCGTTTTCAGGCGTGTATTTAACGGCGTTAGACAGCAAGTTGACGACGACTTGTTCGATCCGGTCGTAGTCAAAATCGGACAGTAACTCGCCCTCTGGCAAATTTGACACGACGCTGTGCCGATGTTCTTCGATGTGCAGCGCCATTTTTTTGATGACCGATTCAATCAGTTCAACCCAATCGTTTTCGACCGCGTTGAGGCGCGTGCGCTGCGCGTCAAAATTGGATAATTGCAATAAATCGCGCACGATGCGGTTCATGCGATCGGCTTCTGAATTGATGACGCCCAAAAACTGATTGGCGGCGGCCTCGTCTTGTAAGGCGCCCTCTAGTAGCGTTTCCGAATAACTTTTAATGCTGGTCAGCGGCGTCTTCAATTCGTGCGATACATTGGCGACAAATTCGCGCCTCATGTTTTCCAAGCGCTGACTTTCGGTGACGTCTTGAAAGACGATAATCAAGCCCTGACGCGGGCTGTCTTCACTGACAAAGGGCTCAAACTTAACGCGAAATGTCTCGTCGGCAATCGGCACCAGCGCCATGCCGCGCAAGTCCGGAAAATGGCTAACGATATTGTCGTAATCGAGTTGATCGGGCAGTTGTATCGCCAAATCGTCGTACTGATCGGTGACGACGACGTGGTGCGCTTCTAGCATTTTAAGCGCTTTTTGGTTAATGTGAACGATTTTGCGATTGGCGGCAAGGGCAATGATGCCATCGTCGATGTTGTTGACAATCGCCTCAAATTTACTCTTTTCCTGTGAAATGTGATTGAGACTTTGCTTTAGTTGGCCGGTTAAGTGGTTAAACATTTCGCCCAATTTGCCGATTTCATCGTCTGACTTCACGTCGACGTGTTGATCGAAATCGCCGCGCGCCATCTTGTAGGCCTTGCGCGTAATGTCGTTGATTGGCTCGGTAACGCTCTTGGAGATGATCGCACCCAAAACCAAAGTCGCCAGCAGGGCGATGATAACCGACTGAATGATAATGGCGCGAGCGCGATCGACCGTGCTGTCGGTGTCGTTCAAATCGTAACGCATGTAGAGTACGCCGACGACGCGACCGCCATTTTTGATCGGATAGACCTTGTCCATCACGCGCAGCGCACTATTGTCGGGCGACAGCGTTAAAATGCTGCGCGACACCTCGCCGTTGAGGCCGATTAAGAGCAGCCCCATATCGAGGTGATCGACCGCAGCGGTAGTTAAATAGCTGGCCGTCGCCGCGACGATAGTGTTATCGGCCACGACATAAACTTGCTCGCGCAAGCGCAATCCCTGTTGTCGATCGATGATCTGTTCAACTTTGGGCCGCGCCACAATTAAGTCGCTATGCACTTCAAGGTCAGGCAACATCAATTTTGATAAGTCGTCTAACCTTGAACTCACTAAGTCGTAATTATACCGTTCAAAAAACTGAATGATATAAACACCCGATATGACGATGGCAATTAAAACGAGGGTCATAAAAATAACGATAAATCGCCAGCGCAAACTCTTCAGCACAAACTATTCCTTTCTAAAATAGTAGCCGACACCGCGTTTGGTAATGATGTATTTGGCATTGGACGAATCGTCCTCTATCTTTTCGCGCAGGCGACGCACCGTGACGTCGACGGTGCGAATGTCGCCAAAGTAGTCATAGCCCCATACCTCTTTGAGCAGCTGCTCGCGCGTAAAAATATGGTCTTCTTTAGACGCCAAATACTTAAGCAATTCAAATTCGCGCAAAGTCAGTTCGATCAACTCGCCGCGTTTTCTAACTTCATAGCGGTCCAGATTTATTTCTAAATCGCGCGCGCCAATCAATTTAGCAGAACTGCTATTGTCATTGCTGTCAATGCTAATGCGCCGCAAATTGGCCTTGATTCTGGCGATGACTTCGCGCATGCTAAAGGGCTTGGTAATGTAGTCGTCGGCACCCAATTCCAAACCGAGCACCTTGTCGACTTCTTCTTCTTTGGCCGTCAACATAATAATTGGCGTGTTCATCTTTTCCCTAATCTTTCGACAGACTTGAAAGCCGTCCAGCTTGGGTAACATCACGTCGAGTAAGATTAAATCGGGGTCTTCAAATAGAGCCTTGTCGAGTGCTTCTTCGCCGTCAAATGCAGTGATGACAGCGTAGCCCTCTTTGCTTAAATTATATTTTAATATATCGGAAATTGGCTTTTCGTCTTCAACGATTAAAACTGTTTCATTCATAGTCCACCTCTACATGTCGGCCATCTTAAAATGGCAAATACTTTTCAGGGTTCACCGCCACGCCATTTAGCCTGATCTCAAAGTGCAAATGCGGACCGGTGCTGCGCCCCGAATTGCCACTTAAACTGATTTTTTGACCCTTTTCAACCCGCTGGCCGACCGATACGAGCAACTTTGAATTGTGACCATAATAGGTCTCCAACCCATTGCCGTGGTCGATTGCCACCAAATAGCCGTAGCCGCCGCGATAACCGGAAGACTTAACGACGCCGGCTTCCGCCGCGTAAACCGGCGTGCCAATCGACATTTTCAAGTCGATGCCGGAATGATAACCCAGGCGACGCGGGCCAAAGCGCGATGTCACGCGATAAGCTGTGACCGGTCGAATCAAGGTCGAGTCGGCCAGCTGCGGCGGCAGCGGCTTAACGCCCTTATAGTAAATATCATTGGTCGCCTCAGCCAAAATTTCTTCAGACTGTAAGACCCGCTCAATCGCAATGCCGTTGCGATAGACGACCGCCTCCGTCAAGAAGCGTTCGCCCGGCACGCCTTGTTCGACTAATTTCTTTTCGCCGACGTAAAGTTGATCGTTGTCGACGTATTCTTCAACCGGCGAAATCTGTTCAATACGCGATTCAATGACTCTGACGTACTGCGTCACCAGTGGTTCGGGACGATTGATCACCAACTGATCGCCAATCGTCAGATACTTTTTATTGTTTAAATAGGGATTGTCGGCGATTAAGCGCTCCACCGTCGAATTGTTGTTCTTGGCAATTTGCGACAGCGTGTCGCCTTTGACAATGGTATAAGAAATCACCTCGACGCCGCCATTTGCAATGTATTGAAGTACGCTATCGGCATCGTCATAACCACTAAATTCAAATAAATTGACATTGATCGGTCGAAATGAAACCTCTTGTTCCAGTTCGACCGCCAAGACCTCACTCTCGCTGCCGTCATATTTCTTTAGAGCAGCTATAATCTGATTGGCGACACCGTAGTCGGCCACCGTCAGATAGGGTGTGCCATCGATGTACAGCACCAAAGCCCGAATGTGTGGATAAAACAAGTCGCGCCGCATTAAAAAGTGCGACATGAAGCGCATTGTCAAGGGCGCTTCTTGCTGCTGATCGGCGACGACAGCATGTAGATTTTGCAGTTGGGCCTCAGATAGTTCAGCGCTCTGTTTAGTCGCCAAAAAATCGACAATTAACGGGGTCATGGGCGGCTCACTATTCGACAAGACAATCCCCCCAACCACTAATACTAATATGAATACGGCTAAGCTGATACGATATATCCGACGATATAGACGCCGTCTTTGATAATACGTCATAAACTCCTCAAATCAAAAAACAAAAATAAGCAACAGCGCTGCCACTGTACACTCATCATACATGATTTTTGGCAAAAATACCATTAAAAATGCAAAATGCCATCATTTTGTAAAAAAGCGTTCACAATAAAGCCTCTGCTAGCTGTCGTCGAACGCCATATTATCTTTGTCGACTGGCAAAGCGCCAAGTATCGCGCACCATGTCTGCTATCGTCAATTCGGCCCGCCAACCCAACTCGCGCTGCGCCTTGCCGACATCGGCATAACTCGTCGCAATATCGCCGGCGCGGCGCCCGACGATTTTATAGGGCAAGGCGACTTTATTGACGGCGCTAAAGATGGCGACTAATTGCAGCACCGACGTGCCCTTGCCGGTACCCAAATTATATACACTGACGCCGGCGGCCAACCGTTCAATCGCCCTAACATGCCCCTTGGCCAAATCGACGACGTGAATATAATCGCGCACGCCACTGCCGTCCGCCGTCGGATAATCGCCGCCAAGCACACTCAGTTCGGGCAATTCGCCAAGGGCAACTTTTGCAATATAGGGCATTAAATTGTTGGGAATGCCATTGGGGTCTTCGCCGATAATGCCACTTGAATGGGCCCCAATCGGGTTAAAATAGCGCAATAGCGTCACGCCAAAATCGGGCTGTGCGGCGGCGACATCGCTTAAAATGCGCTCGCTAATCGCCTTGCTTTCGCCGTATGGATTGGTCGTCGGCAACAACGCCATATCTTCGCGCAGTGGCGATGACTGATCGCCGTAAACCGTCGCCGAGGAGCTAAAGACAAATTTCTTTACAGCGTAATCTAAGCAGAGTTGACTTAACACAATCGTACTCAACAGATTGTTCCGATAATAATCCAACGGACGGACCACTGATTCGGCGACGGCTTTAAAACTGGCAAAGTGAATCACCCCATCCAACAGATGCGCATCAAAAACCGTTGCCATCTGCGCGCGATCGGTGGCGTCGATTTGATAAAAATCCGGTTTGACACCGGTCAACATCGCGATATTGTCTAGGACTTCAATTTTTGAATTGCTCAAATTGTCGACAATCACTACGCGATGTCCTTTATCAATTAATTCGACAACCGTATGACTGCCAATAAAACCCAATCCACCCGTTACTAAAATCGTCATTTTAACTCCTTTCTTCACATCGTGTTCACCTACTATTATACAGTAAAAACACAATATGACAACTAGAAGGGGCTGTTGCAAAATAACAGCAAAGAAAAAAGGATTTACCTGCAAAGGTAAGTCCTTTTTTGCTATAATTAACGTATGACCAAACACATTAATTACG
>PDWJ01001259.1_pt1 | contig 32035 bp, 22 predicted proteins | sample 1430881 | NCBI WGS metagenome assembly PDWJ01 (sample SAMN01162460, study PRJNA174530) | Oral metagenome, whole genome shotgun sequencing project. | biome: Marine environment; feature: Marine mammal; material: Swab sample of the gingival sulcus; isolation source: swab sample of gingival sulcus...
AACGCAGCCGCGCCACCGCCGCCCAGCAGCAGGATCAAGAGCAGCACGATCAGCGGCCAGCGCGACCTGTGCGCCTGGGGCTGCGGGGGCGGCCACTGCTGCTGCTGGCCGCGCGCGCCCGGTGGCTGAGCAGGCGGCCGCTGCGGCAGCATCTCCGCCGCCGGCATGGCCCGTGTCCTGGCCTCCGAGGGGGGCATCGAGGGCGCAGGCGCAGGCGGCGAGGTGTAGCCGGCCGCCGACACGTCCATGCGGGTACGCTGCTCGCTGGTCGGGCTCATGTCGCCCGCCGCCGGCATCACCGCCGTCGCGTCACCGGCGCTGCTCGGCATCGGGCCGCCGCTCATGCCGGCGCGCTCGGCCTCGTTGTGGCGCTCCAGCTCGTCCATCTCCACCTTGAAGAGGCGGTGCATGAGCGGCTTGAGCTTCTCTTTCTCGAGGTCGATGACGTTCGAGTAGTACCAGCGCGTCAGCTCGCGCCCGAACTCCTCGACGCTGCGGTAGCGGTCGTCCTTGCTCTTCTCGATGCACTTGAGGACGAGCGGATCGAGGTCCACCGGGACCGCCGGGTTGATCGACGAGGGCGGCGGCGCCTCGGCCTTGAGCACGTTGGTGAGGGTCTCGAAGTCGCTCTCGGCCAGGAACAGGCGCTTGCCGGTGAGCATCTCCCACAGCATGATGCCCAAGGCGAACAGGTCGCTGCGCCCGTCGAGCTGCTTGCCGCGCGCCTGCTCGGGGCTCATGTAGGCGACCTTGCCCTTGACCGCGCCCGCCATCGTCTTCGTCGAGCGCTGGGCGGCCTTGGCGATGCCAAAGTCCATCAGCTTGACTTCGCCGTTGTAGGACACCATCACGTTCGACGGCGAGATGTCGCGGTGGACGATGTTGAGCGGCTTGCCCCGGTACTCTTTGGTGTGCGCGTAGTGGAGGCCCTTGGCGGTCTCCATGAGGATCCAGACGCACTGGGCGACCGACAGCGGCTCGCCCATCTTGATGCTGCGCTCGAGCACATCCTTGAGGTCGCGACCCTCGATGTACTCCATCGCGATGTAGTAGGTGGCGTCGACGACGTCGAAGTCGAAGATCTGCACGATGTTGGGGTGCTGCAACTTCGCCGTGATGGAGGCCTCGTCGATGAACATCTTCACAAAGGCCTCATCCTCCGTGAAGTGCGGCAGGATCCGCTTGATGACGAGGTCTTTCTCGAACCCCTCGGCGCCCGCGACGACCGCCTTGAAGATCTCCGCCATGCCGCCCATGGCGATCTTCCGCATCAGGATGTACTTGCCGAAATGCTGCGGCAGGACCTTGGACATCGCCAGGTTTCCCTCGGGGCGGTTCTTGTTGCACGGCCGCAGGCGGTGGGCGCCCCCCGACCCGCGAGCTCGACGTCGTTTAGCATGCAACAGGCAACTAGGCCAGTTGCCTCGGTGACCGCAGCGCCGTTGACCGCCCGCTAGCGATCGTCGGCGAGCCCCGCTTGGCGCCGGACCACTCGGATCACCGTGGGCTTGAGCACATGGTAACCGGGCAGCTCACGGTAGCGCTGGTTGGTGTTGATCCGGGTGCCCCCGGCGGTGACCACGAGCACGAACCCGCGCCCCGTCGCGCGCAGCAAGCTCGACGTCTCGAGGTTCACCGAGAACGCCAAGCCCGCGTCGTCGCTGGCGGCGAAGGCGTACACCACCGCGGGGTCGCCCACCGGGGCCAGGCTCTCGACGGCCACGACGCGCAAGGGGCCGACACGGAACTGGTCGAGGACGTAGGACCGCACGGCGCGCACGGCCGGGTCCTCGCTCTGGCGCCACACCTGGCGCAGGCGCTCGTGGGTCAGGCGCGCGGTCTCGTGATAGCCGAGGCCGAGCAGCGCCTGCAGCAGCTTCTTGAGGGTCGCGAAGTCGTCCGGTCGCAGCGCGAGCGCGGCCTTCCACTGCTCGAGGGCGGAGACGAGGTCCCCGCGCTGATAGTGGAGCTGCCCGAGGTCGAAGCGCGCGTCGAACAGCTCCGGGTCACGCGCGACGGCGTGGATGAGCTTGGTCAGGGCCTCGCTGTCCTGGCCGAGCAGCCACGAGGCGACGCCCTCGTAGTAGTGGGCCTCGGCCAGCTCGGGGTCGTGGACGAGGGCGGTGCGGAAGGCCCCGAGCGCGAGCTGGCTCTGCCCCATCAAGAGCAGGATGCGGCCGCTGGCGTAGTGCGCGGGGGCGTGCTCGGGGCGCACCGCCACCAGGCGGTCGAGGGCGATCATGGCCGTCGCCAGCGCGGCCGGCTCCCCGCGGCGGGCCAACGCCATCTCGAGGAGATCGATCGCCAGATCCTTGCCTCTCATGGCCGACACCACGTCAGCACAGCCTCGGCGCCTTCGAGCTCGAAGGCGAGGTCACCGAGGCCGGCGGGCAGGGCCGCGCTCTCGCCCGAGCGGAGCTCGAGCCTGGTGGCGCCTGTGCCCGCGCTCCCGACCACGATCACGCCGCTGGTGACCACGAGGGCGCCGAGCGTGCCGAGGGCCCCCATGTGCAACAGCCCGGTGCCGGCGAGGCGCTCGACGGACATCTCCTCGAGCCAGGTCAGGCGCTCGTGGGCCACACCGGGCGTGGCGCCAAGCGGCTCGCGGCGACAGCGGCAGGACTCGACGAAGGCGGCGCCTCGAAGCCCGTCGAAGCGCGTCGCGGCCAAGGAGCCCGCGACGTGCAGCGCGCGCGGCCGCCCGCCCGGATCGCGGCGCCCGGTGGCGTCGTAGCGCCGGTTCCAATCCCACAAGCGGTAGGTGCGCCCGGTGCGGCCGGGGTGCACCAGCTGAGGCTCGACCAGGGTGACGCCGGCGCCGACGGCGTGGACCGTGCCCGGACCGATGACAAAGCAGTCACCGGGAGACACGGGCACGAAGTTGAGCATCGGCGTCAGGTCGTCGCCCGCCGCGAGGGCCGCCTCGAGCCCCGCGCGGGTCGCGCCCTCGGCCAAGCCGAGGTAGACGCCGGCGCCGAGCTCGCGGTGCAGCACGTGCCAGCACTCGGGCTTGCCGGACTCGCCGGCCTCGAGGCCGGCGTAGTCGTCGGCGGGGTGCACCTGGACGCTGAGGCGATCGGCGGCGTCGAGGAGCTTGAGCAGCATGGGCGTGCCCGCCGCCTCGGGCAGCGCGTCGCTCAGGGCGCGCCCGTCGGCCAGCTCGCTGGGGAAGGCCGGATCGACCGAGAACTCCCAGGACTCGCCGACCACGGGGTAGGCCGCCTTGTCGTCCGAGAGCGACAGCCCGGCCTTGATCACCTCGACGATCCGCCGCCCCCCCCAGGGCGTGCGGCTGGCCGGCGTGAAGTTGTCGCAGCGGAGGCGCAATGGTTCCACGGCGGGGAACATAGACGAGTCGCCGCCTCTTGTCGCCGGGGACCGGTGTTTCCTTTGCCTTCCCGAGCAGACCGTGGTTTTCACTCGGGTAGTGGCCGACCGACCTCCAGCCCACCCCGGGCCCCAGCGCCTCATCACCTGGCTGCGCGCCGATCGCGGCCGCGTCGTGCTGCTCGCCCTGGTCGCCGCCTCCGCGCTGTCGGTCGCGCTGGTGGTCGGGCGCGAGCTCTACACGGGGCGCGCCAGCTACCGCTTCCTCATCTGGAACCTCTTCCTCGCCTGGGTGCCCCTCGGCTTCGCCCTGGCGGCGCGCGCGGTCCACGCCCACACCCGCCAGCGCTGGGCCGTCGCCCCGCTGGGCGCCGCCTGGCTCTTCTTCTTCCCCAACGCGCCCTACATCATCACCGACCTGATGCACCTGCGGACCACCCGCGGCGGCCCCCTATGGGTCGACCTCCTCATGGTCTTCAGCTGCGCCTGGTCGGGCCTGATCGTCGGCCTGTTCTCCCTGCGCCTGGTCCACCGCATCGTCGACGACGCCACCGGCCGCGCCGCCCCTGGCTGGCTCTTCGCCGTCTCGGTGAGCTTCCTCGCGGGCGTCGGCGTGTACCTCGGGCGCTTCGAGCGCTGGAACTCCTGGGACATCGTCACTCGCCCCGGGGACGTCCTGTCGAACGCCCTGCAGACCCTCACCGGCGCTCGCGCCGTGACCTTCTCGCTGGTCACGGGCGCCATCGTGCTGCTCGCCTACCTGACGGCCTGCGCCCTGTCCGCTCGCGCCGCGCCGTCCAGCCACCCCGAGACCCCCGAGGCGACAGAACTGGACGAGCCCGTCGAATAGACCATACTGTCTACCGTGAGCCCACGCCGCGCCAGCCCCGCACCGACGCCTCGCGCAGCGCAGCGCAGCGCGACTGCGGATGCCATGAGCCCGCAGGGCCACGCGATCGCGACGCTGACTGACGCGCCGCTGCCGATCTGGATCGAGGACATCAGCGAGATCGTGGCCATGGAGCGCGATCTCGCCCCCGATCACCCGGTCGACGGCGCCCTGATCCGCCGCATCGCACAGCTGGCCCGCCCCCGCTGGGCCAACCGCGCCGCCCAGACCCTCGCGGGCGAGCGCCCAGTCGCCCTCGCCGCGCTGCTCGGCCCGAAGGCTCAGGCCGCCGCCTTCGCCGCCGCCTTCGCCGCCTACCGGCGGGGAGCACCCAGCGCCGTCGGCACCCACACCATCACGGACGCCCAGGGGCGCCCGCGCCAGCTCCGGTTGCACCTGTCCTTGCTGCGCGAGGGGCCCGGCCACGAGCGCTGCCTGATCTTCGCCGAGGATCTGACGAGCCTCGACCGGGCCGAGTCCGAGCTCACCCTCGCCCGGCGCGCCCTCACGACAGCCGAGCACCTGCGCCGCCGCGGTCGCTGGAGCGTGACCCTCCAAGACGACGCCCTGACGCTCTGCGACGAGACGCAGAGCTTGTTCGGGCGCGCGCGCGACGCGGGCCCGCGGACCCTGTCGGAGGTCGTCCAGCGGTGGCTACACCCCGACGACCGCGCGCAGGCCCAGGCGCTCATCGGGCGCGCGCGGCAGCAAGGCGGCACCTACACCCTCCACGCCCGCCCACACCGCGCCCGCGGGTGCGCGCGCCACCTCCGCATCCGCGGCGAGCTCAGCGAAGACGGCGCCGCGCTCCGCGGCGTCGTCGAGGACGCCACCGCCGAGTGGATCGTGGGCTCATCCGCCGAGGACCGCACCCCCGAACAGGTCCTCACCGTGGGGCTGCGCCGTCTGCGCGACGCCCTGGGGGTCGATCGCGTCTGGCTGGTCCGCTTGGACCAGGCGGCCGGCGGCTTCGTCCTCGACCGCGAGGACTGCGCGCCGCAGTACCCCGGGGCCATCGCGCTCGGACGGCCCTTGCCGGATCGGCCGGCGTTGCTCGACCTCATCGGGAGCGTCCTCGACAGCGGCCGCCGTTTCGCGACGCAGGCCCTGCCGCCGGCGGTGGCAGAGGAGCTCGCGGACCACGAGGTCATCTCGCTCGCGGCGACCCCGATCACCCCGCGCTTCGGCGCGCCCTGGCTCCTCGTCCTCCATCAGTGCAGCCACCGGCGCACCTGGGACGATAGCGACCTCACCCTCCTCGACGACGTGGGCCGGCGCCTCGAAGACGTCCTGTCGTCGGCGCCGCTGTGGCGAGCCCTCGCTCGGGACAAGGCGCGCCTCGAGGTCGCCCTCGACAGCACCGGCGCAGGCTTGTGGGACTACCACATCGACCGGGACCGCTACGAGATGAACGCCCGCGCCGCCGCGATCCTCGACCGGGAGCTGCGCGAGCTCAGCCGCTTCAGCCAGGGGTGGTCGGCGTTCATCCACCCCGATGATACGGCGCGGCTCGAGGCGCGGTTCCGCGCCCACCTCGCGGGCCACGCCGACGCCTTCGACGCCCGCTACCGCGTCGCGACCGAGGGCGGCGCGTGGCGCTGGATCCACACCCGCGGGCGGGTCGTCGCCTACGACCCGGTCGGTCGCCCTAGCCGCGTGGTCGGCACCCACCTCGACATCACCAAGCGCGCCCGCGCCCAGATCATGGCCCGCCTCGGGAGCTGGGAGCGGGACCTGGAGCGCGACGCGGTCGATTGGTCGTGCCAGACCTATTGGAATCACGGCGTCGAGCCCGGCTCCCTGATCCCGACCCCGCGCACCTACCTGGACTTCGTCCACCCCGACGACCTGGACGCGGTGCGGACCGCCCGCGAGGCCGCGCTGGTCAGCGGCGCGCCCCTCGCGCAGGACTACCGGGTGGTCTGGCCCGACGGCTCGATCCACCATCTGCGAGCCGAGGCCCACATGATCCGCGGCGGGCAGGGCGAGCCGCTGCGCCAGATCGGCTACGTCCAGGACGTCACCGCCGATCGCGAGGCGGCGTTCGAGCGCTGCGATCACCTCCGCTACCTCGAGGCCGTCAGCCGGATCAGCGACGTCGCCAGCCAGCCCGGTCCCCCCGGGCAGACCAAGCGCGCCCTGCTCGAGGTCCTCCGGGACCTGCTGGGCGCGGCCGCGGCCGTGGTCTTCCGCTCCCGCGACCCCGAAGCGCCGACGGTGGAGATCGAGCTCCTTGACGGGCCGACGCCCGCCCTGAACGGCGAGCGTCATCTCGACGCCCTGGCGCGGCGCGCCCTCGCCGAGGCCCTCGACGCGCGCGGCCCCCTTCACGGGACCCGGGCGGACGCGGACTACCTGCCGCTGCTCGACGAGCTCGGCGCCGACGCGGTGCTCCTCGCGGCGCTCCGCCCGGCCTTCGGCGAGCGGCAGCTCCTCGCGCTCCACCGCGCGGGCGTCCCCTGGTCGGCGGCGGAGCGCGACCTTTTCGGCGATCTCTGCGACCGCCTCGAGGACCTGTTCGCTTCGCTCCACCTCAGGACCGAGCTCGAGGAGAGCAAGGCCCGCCTGGAGCTGGCCATTCGAGGAACCTCCGCGGGCCTATGGGAGTACGACGTCGAGTCTGATACCTCCGTGTTCTCCGCGGAGCTGGCCCAGCTGCTGGGCTTCGACGAGCCGGGCTGCGTCCGCTCTAGCAGCTGGATGCCGCTGCTGCACCCGGACGACCGCCGCGACGGCCGCGCCGCCCTCGTCGCTCACCTCAAGGGCGCGACCCCCAACGTCGAGGCGGAGGTCCGCGTCCGTCATCACGACGAGCGGTGGCGCTGGCTCATGGTCCGGGGGCGCCTCGCCGACGGACCCGGGCCCCGCAGGGTCATCGGCATCGCGCTCGACATCACGGACCAGAAGCAGGCCGAGCTCGCCCTGGCCGCCGAACGCGACCGCGCCGAGACGACCTTCCGCTCCATCGCCGACGCGGTGATCGCGACCGACGCGCGCGGCCGCGTCGAGCGCCTCAACCCGGCCGCCGAGGCGCTGACGGGCTGGACCAACGAGGAGGCGCGCGGCCAGCCCTTGGGGCAGGTCTTCCAGCTGGTCCGGCGGCGCGCGACGGACCCCGGCGGCGACCTCGCCGCACGCTCCCTTGAGAGTCATCGCCTGATCGGGGACAACGCCGAGGACCTGATGCTGCGCAACCGTGACGGCCGCACCTACGCGGTGCGTCACTCGGCGGCCCCCATCCGGGACCGCAACGGCTACGCCACCGGCGTCGTCCTCACCTTCACGGATGAGACCGAGCGGCGCGAGCTCGCGCGCCAGCTCACCCACCAGGCCGCCCACGACGCCCTGACCGGCCTCGTCAACCGCCGCGAGTTCGAGGACCGCGTCCGCGTCGCGATCCGATCCGCCCGCGACGAGGGCCGCAGCCACGCGCTATGCTACCTCGATCTCGATCAATTCAAGCTGGTCAACGACACGGTCGGGCACACCGCGGGCGACGAGCTCCTCAAGCAGATGTCCGAGCTCCTGCACAGCTGTGTGCGCGGCCGCGACACCCTCGCCCGCCTCGGCGGCGACGAGTTCAGCGTGCTGCTCGAGGACTGCTGTCTCGAGCGCGCCGAGGCCATCGCCAAGCGCATGGTCGAGGCCGCCCGGACGACCCGCTTCGAGTGGCAGGGCCATCGCTTCGACCTCGGCGTCAGCGTCGGGGTCGTGGCCATCGACGCCGACGCCGGCGAGCTGTCCGACATCCTCAGCCGCGCGGACGTCGCATGCTACACGGCCAAGGACCTCGGCCGCGGCCGCGCCCACGTCTACCGGATCGAGGACGCCGAGTCGGCGCGGCGCCACAGCGAGCTCTACGCCGCCGCGGAGATCAGCGCCGCCGTCGAGCAGGACCGCTTCGTCCTCCACGCCCAAGCCATCGTCCCCCTCGGCGACACGGGCCTGTCGACGGACACCCGCTACGAGCTGCTCGTGCGGATGCTCGACGAGGACGGCGGCTTCATCTCGCCGGGGCGCTTCATCCCGGCCGCCGAGCGCTACGACCTCATGGGCGCCATCGATCGGTGGGTGCTGCGTGCCGCCCTCACCAACCGCGACCGCTGGTTCGGGGGCGCGTCGGTCTCGATCAACCTGTCGGGCCACTCCATCGCCGACGCGACGATGCTTGGCTTCCTCCACGGCCTGCTCGACGACACGGGCGTCGACCCCACCTCCATCTGCTTCGAGCTGACCGAGACCGCCGCCGTCAGCCAGCTGTCGCGGGCGCGGCACTTCATCGACAGCCTCCGCGCCCGCGGGTGCAGCTTCGCCCTCGACGACTTCGGGGCGGGCCTGTCATCGCTGACCTACCTCAAAGAGCTTCCCGTCGACATCCTCAAGATCGACGGTCGCTTCGTGCGCGGCATCGCCGAGGACGAGACCGACTACACCATGGTCTCCGCCATCAACAGCCTGGCCCACACCTTGGGCTTGGTGACCGTCGCCGAATTCGTGGAGAACCAGGCCATCGCCCAGCGCCTGCGCGAGATCGGCGTGGACTACGCGCAGGGCTACGCCTTTGGTCGGCCCGTGCCCACCGAGGCCGCCCGGAGACGCTAGCCCGCACGGCGCCGGCGGCCCGTGCGCCTGCCCGGCGCGATCGGTGGCTCTCCATCGCGCCGGGGCCACCGGGACCGCGGGCGGCGCCCCCTACCCCAGCGGGGGCCGCGGGCGGGCCACCCCTACCCCAGCCAGGCGAGCAGCCGATCCCGCGCCTCCTTGATGCGGCGGGTCAGCTCGTTGGCGGCCGCTTGCAGGCGCGGGTTGTGGTGGTGCTTGTCGGGGTGGTAGCGCGAGAGCAGCTCGCGATACGCCTTGTTCACGGTGTCCTTGTCGCTGCCCAAGGGCAGCTCCAGGGCCGCATAGGCCAGCCGGATCTCCTCGCTGTACACGGGCGTGTCGCGCCGCGCCCGCTCGGGCTCGCGCCGGGCCCAAGCCGAGGCGCCGTCGTCGCGAGCGGGCCCCCGCTCGTCGGTCGCCCAAGCGCTGGCACCCTCGTTGACCCGCCGGCCGCCTCGATCGCGGGCGCCGTCGCGGGCCCAGGCGCTGGCCCCGTCGCGCTCGCGCATCTGACGCAGCTCGGCCTCGGCGCGCTCCAGCTCCTCCCGCGCCCGCCGCAGCCGCTCGAGCCGCTCGGCGCGGACGTCCTCGGGGGCGTCATCGTCGCGATCGGCCATCACCGTCTTGATGTGATTGAACTCGGCCTTGGCCAGGCGCGCCAGTCGCTCGAGGATGTTGCTCATTCAAGGGCCTCCACCTCGGATCTAGCGTCGGTTGGCCGATGGGAGCAAGCGATCTGTCCTGTCGCCCCGGGGCGCGCGTGACCTGCGCCCTTGAACGCCGGCGCCGGTGACGTACATTGGCGGGCGCAGAAGACGCATGCCGCCGGAGCCTCCCCGATGAAGACCCAGCTCACGCCGCTCGGCGCCAGGACCGCCAGCCCGGCGGACGCCGAGCGCCTGCGCCCGCTCCTCGAAGCGGTCCACCGGTGCCTATGCGGCGGTGACGGCGACGCGCGCGGCTGCCGGCGCCACCGCGCCGAAGAGCACGGGCACGGGTGATCGCCGACCCTCAAGCCCAGGCCTACCTGACGTTCCTGCGCGCGGTGCGCAACGTCTCGAAGCACACGCTCCGCGCCACCGAGGCGGACCTCCGCGACTTCTCCGCCTTCCTCGGCGAGCGCGCCCCCGACGCGCCCCTGCGGGACGTTGACCGGCTGGATGTGCGTACCTACGTTGCGAGCCTCGCGCGGCGGAACTCGGCCAGGACCATCGGCCGAAAGCTGGCCACGCTGCGAGGCTTCTACCGCTGGCTGCAGCGCTGCAGGGAACGAGACGACTCGCCGATGGACGGCATCACCAACCCGCGCGCCGGGCGCCCCCTGCCCGAGGTCGCCGACGTCGACACCGTGGTCGCGCTGCTCGAGGCGCCACCCGCGGACACGCCGGCCGGCCTGCGCGACCGAGCCCTTCTCGAGCTGCTGTACGCCGCGGGCCTGCGCGTGTCCGAGCTCGTCGGCCTCGACGTGGCCGACGTCGACCTCGAGGTTGGCGGCCTCCGCGTCTTCGGCAAGGGCCGAAAGCAGCGGCTTGTCCCCATCCACCGCCGCGCCGTCAGGGTGGTGCGCGCCTGGCTGGCCGCGCGGCCACGGCTCGTCGCCGGTGAGGACGGCGGAGCCCTGTTCCTCAACCAGCGCGGTGGCCGCCTCACCGCCCGCAGCGTCCGCCGCATCCTCGACCAGGCGGTCCTGCGCGCCGCCGTGGGGCGCCCCCTCCACCCGCACGCCCTGCGCCACTGCTTTGCGACGCACCTGTTGGGCAGCGGCGTCGACCTCAGGCACATCCAGGAGCTGCTCGGCCACGAGTCCGTCTCCACCACGCAGATCTACACCCACGTCAGCGTCGAGCACCTCGCCAGTGTCTACGACGCCGCGCACCCGCGCGCCCGCGCCGCCACCAAGCGCGACCCGAAGGCCGTCGAGCCCGACGCCTAGGACGCCTAGGCCCAACGCCTAGCCCCACCCTCACACACGCCCCCGACACAGGCACACACCCATGTCCGACATCGAGATGCACGGCACGACCATCCTGGCCGTCCGCACCGGCGGCAAGGTCGTCGTGGCCGGCGACGGCCAGGTCACCCTCGGCAACACCATCATGAAGGGCGGCGCCCGCAAGGTGCGCCAGCTGCACGGCGGCAAGGTCATCGTCGGCTTCGCCGGCAGCACCGCCGACGCCTTCACCCTCTTCGAGCGCTTCGAGGCCAAGCTCAAGGAGTTCAGCGGCCAGCTGCGCCGCGCCGCCGTCGAGCTCGCCAAGGACTGGCGCACCGACCGCGCCCTGCGCCGCCTCGAGGCCCTGCTCATCGTCGCCGACGCCGCCGAGACCCTGGTGATCAGCGGCTCCGGCGACGTCATCGAGCCCGACAGCGCCGTCGCCGCCGTCGGCTCGGGGGGCAAGTTCGCCGAGGCCGCGGCCCTCGCCCTCGTCCGCCACAGCGACCTCGACGCCCGCCAGATCGCCGAGGAGGCGATGGGGATCGCGGCCGGCATCTGCATCTACACCAACGGCAACCTCACCGTCGCCGAGCTGGAGGCCACCGAATGAGCGGCACCACCACCTTCACCCCCCGCGAGCTGGTCGGCGAGCTCGACCGCTTCATCGTCGGCCAGCGCGCGGCCAAGCGCGCCGTCGCCATCGCCCTGCGAAACCGCTGGCGCCGCCAGCAGGTCGACGACAAGCTGCGCGACGAGATCACGCCCAAGAACATCATCATGATCGGGCCGACCGGCGTCGGTAAGACCGAGATCGCCCGGCGCCTGGCCAAGCTCGCCAAGGCGCCCTTCGTCAAGGTCGAAGCCTCCAAATTCACCGAGGTGGGCTACGTCGGCCGCGACGTGGAGTCGATGGTGCGCGACCTGGTCGAGGTCTCGGTCAAGCTCATCGAGACCGAGGAGAAGGAGGCGGTCCAGGACCGCGCCCGCGCCCAGGCCGAAGAGCGCATCCTCGATCTGCTGCTGCCGCCGAAGCCCAAGCCGGCCTATGAGGAGCAGGGCCCCGGCCCTGACGAGGAGCCGCGCTCGAGCACCCGCGACAAGCTCCGCAAGCTCCTCAAGCAGGGCCACCTCGACGAGCGCGAGGTCCAGGTCCAGACCAAGGAGACGAAGATGCCCATCATGGAGATCTTCTCGTCCAGCGGGATGGAGGAGATGGGCATCAACATGAAGGATGCCTTCGGGCACCTGTTCCCCAACAAGACCAAGCAGCGCCGCGTCACCGTCAAGGAGGCCCTCGAGCTGCTCGTGCAGGACGAGGCGGACAAGCTCGTCGACCGCGACAAGATCGTCGCCCGCGCCCTCGAGCGCGCCCAGGATAGCGGCATCATCTTCCTCGACGAGGTCGACAAGGTCGCGGGCCGCGAGTCCAAGCACGGCCCCGACGTCAGCCGCGGGGGCGTGCAGCGGGATCTGCTGCCGATCGTCGAGGGCTCCACCGTCAACACCAAGCACGGCATGGTGAAGACGGACCACATCCTGTTCATCGCCGCCGGCGCCTTTCACATGTCGAAGGTGTCGGACATGATCCCCGAGCTCCAGGGGCGCTTCCCCATCCGGGTCGAGCTCGAACGCCTCACCGAAGGCGACTTCACCCGCATCCTCAGCGAACCCGAGAACTCCCTGACCAAGCAGTACGCGGCGCTCCTGGGGACCGAGGGCGTGTCCATCGAGTTCGCCGACGACGGCGTCAAGGCCATCGCGCGCACGGCCTTCGAGGTCAACGAGCGTCAGGAGAACATCGGCGCCCGGCGGCTGCACACGGTGATGGAGCGGCTGCTCGAGGAGCTGTCCTTCGAAGCCCCCGAGATGGACGGCGCCAAGGTCGTCGTCGACGGCCCCTTCGTGACCGACGCCCTCAAGGACATCGTCGAGGATCCTGCGCTGGAGAACTACATCCTCTAGCGATAGGGTCGCGCCCCGCCGCCAGGGAGGCCGACCGTGACGAACCTATTTCCCAAGAGCGCCACCGCGGACCTCATCGCCCGCGCGACCAGCCACTACACCCCAAACTACCGGCCCGCGCCGCTGGTCCTCAGCCGGGGCGAGGGGGTGTGGGTGTGGGATCGGGACGGCCGCCGCTACCTCGACATGGTCGCGGGCATCGCGGTGAACAGCCTGGGGCACGCGCACCCGCGCGTCTCGGCGGCGCTGTGCGACCAGGCCGACGCGCTCATCCACGTGTCGAACCTGTACTTCAACGAGCCCGCCCTGGCGCTGATGGACAAGCTCACCAAGCTGACCTTCGCCGACCGGGTCTTCTTCGCCAACAGCGGCACCGAGGCCAACGAGGCGGCCCTCAAGCTGGCGCGGCGCTACCAGACCACCGTCCGCGGCCAGCCCGACAAGACCGAGGTCCTCGCCTTCGACCACAGCTTCCACGGCCGCACGATGTGGTCGATCTCGGTCACCGGGCAGCCCAAATACCACCAGGGCTTCGAGCCGATGGTGCCGGGCGCTCACTTCGCCCGCTTCGGCGACCTCGACCACGTCACCGCGGTCGTCGACGCCGCCGAGGGCCGGATCGGCGCCCTCATCGTGGAGCCGGTGCAGTGCGAGGGCGGCCTCAACATGCCGCCCAACGGCTTCCTCAAGGGGCTCCGCAAGCTCTGCGACGAGCGCGGCATCGTCCTCATCTTCGACGAGGTGCAGACGGGCGTCGGGCGCACGGGCGAGTGGTATTATTACGAGATCGACGGCGTCAAGCCCGACATCCTGACGTCGGCCAAGGGCATCGGCGCGGGCGTCCCGCTGGGCGCGATGATGGCCAGCGACGCCGTCGCCCAGGGGTTCCAGCCCGGCAGCCACGCGAGCACCTTCGGCGGCAACCCCCTCGCCACCCGCGCGGGCCTCGTCGTCTTCGAGACCATCGAGCAGGAGCGCCTCCTCGACCACGTCTACGCGCTGGGCAACGAGCTCGGCGACGGCCTGCAGGCGCTGTGCGCGAAGTACCCCGACCTGTGCGTCGAGGCCCGCGGCGTCGGGCTCCTCCGAGGGCTCGAGCTCCGCGACGACGGCAAGACGGCCGCCGAGGTCGTCAAGCGCTGCGTCGAGCACGGGCTGCTGATGAACGCCATCCAGAACCGCGTGCTGCGCTTCGTCCCGCCCCTCATCGTGCAGTCGGGCCACATCGCCGAGGCCTTGCAGATCCTCGACGGGGTCCTCGCCGAGCTGTGACAGCCGCCCACGCCGCGCGCTCCGTGGTGGACAAGTCGCGCAGTGTCGCGGAGTCTCACCGATTCCACCATGGTGCGCGCCGTGGTATGACGCCGCGCACCGATCGAGTGGACGCACACACATGGGGATGATCGTCGAGCAGCCCGCGGACAAGGGCCAGGCGCGCGACGGCCTTGAGGCTGTCCACGCCGTGCTGCGCGCGGCGCTCGAGGCCGACGACGCCCGCCAGCGCCGCGCCGCGGTCCTCGCCGCAGATCCACGCGACGAGGCCGAGGTCTCCGCCCTCTTCGTCGACCTCGACGGGCTCATCGAGGCCCTGCGTCGCCGCGCCAAGACCGCGGACCCGCCGCCGGTTCCCTCCTCCCCTCGGCCTCCGCGCCGGCAGGCCCCGTCGCTCGAGACCCACGCGCCCGGCGAGACCGAGGTCGACATCGACGACCTGGACGCGCTCGTGCCGCCCGTGCCCGACGGCGACACCGAGCCGCCACCCCTGCCGGCGCCGGGCGCCCTGGAGCCGCGCCCGGACAAGGCCACGCAGCTGGCGGTCATCCCGGCGGTCGAGGCGGATACGGCGGCTGTCAACCTGCTCTATGACGACATCGTGTGGCTGGTCTCCATCGACGACTGGGCCGGGGCCCTGATCTCCCTCGAGCGCCTGCTCGTGATGGCCAAGGTCGACGGGCAGATCAAGGAGTTCGTCGACGTCAACGAGGTCAAGCTCCTCAACGTCTACGAGTCCTACCTCGGGCCCTTCAGCAAGATCCCCAAGGTCCTGCCGCGCGACATCGACAACGCGATGCCCAGCGCCTACGAGCGCGCCGAGAAGATCCGCACCATCCTCGAGCTCATCGACGACCAGCGCACCCTGTCCGACCTGATGCGGGACGCGCCGCTGTCCCCCCTCGAGACCTGCTGCGTCATCAACCAGCTGCGCCGCTCGGGCGTGCTCGAGGTGTAGCCGGCGTGGTCTGCAGCAGGCCTGTTCGCCGACCTCAGGCGCGTGAAGCGCCGACCCCGGGCGCGTGAAGCGCCGACCCCGGGCGCGTGAAGCGCCGACCCCGGGCGCGTGAAGCGCCGACCCCGGGCGCGTGAAGCGCCGACCTCGGGCGCCGCCAAGAGCTCGCGCACGCAGACAAGCCCCCCTGGCCCGGCTCGACCAGCGCCGCGCCCCAACAGGTGGATCAGCCGGGAGCGATCGTGGCCGCGGGCGCCGGCACCTGACCATAGCGCGCCACCAGCTCGTCGAAGAGCGCGTCGGCCCGCGCCACCAGCTCCGCGATGGTGCCGTCGTTGTCGAGGACCCAGTCCGCGGCCTCGCGCCGGGTGGCGTCGTCGGTCTGAGCGCTCATCCGCGCCCTGGCGTCAGCCTCGACCAGACCGTCCCGCGACCGCATGCGCGCGACCTGGGCGTCGGGCGCGCAGACCACCGCGACCAGCCCCGCGAGCCCGGGCGTGAGCTCGTTCTCGATGATGAGCGCCGCCTCATAGACGACCCAAGGCCAGCCGGCGGCGCGCGCCTGCATCAGCTCACCGCCGACGCGGCGCAGGATCGCCGGGTGCGTCAGCGCGTTGAGCTTGTCCCGCGCGCGGGGATCGCGAAACACGAGCGCCCCGAGCCTGTTGCGGTCGAGGGTGCCGTCCTCGCGCAGGTAGTCGGGACCGAAGGTCGCCGCGATGGCGGCCAGCGCGGGCTCGCCCGGGGCGACCACCGCGCGCGCCAGGACGTCGGCGTCGATGACCCGCGCGCCGCGCTCGCGCCAGCGCCGCGCGACCGTGGACTTGCCGCTGGCGATCCCGCCGGTCAACCCGATGACGGCTGTGCTCTTGGTGCTCATGAGGGCCGCCTATCACCCCGGCGGCGCCGCGCCAAGGGCGATCACGCCTCGCGATCGGCCGCGCGGGCGCTGCTCGACGGCCACGGAGTCTCGCCGCTATCGCGCTCATCGTTGCCCGCCCCGGCGGCTGGGTGCTATCCAGCCCCAGCCGATGAGCGACCGCGTTCCCAACAGCCCCGCCGCCGTTCGCCCGCCGACGCCCTCGTGAGCATCGACCGGTCGCTGCTGCGCCGCCGCCGCCGCCGCCTCCCCCGCGCGGTGTGGGCGCTCTTGACGCTCGGGGTGGTCGGTGGCCTCACCGCCCTGTGGATCTGGGTCTTCTCGCCCATCTTCATCGAGCCCCGTGAGTGGCACGCGCGCCAACGTCAGTTCTCGCGCGCTATCCGCGAGGTCGTCCGCCCCGCCTCCAGCAGCGGGCTCGACGGCGCCGTCGCCGCGCTCCCCGAGTGGCCGCCGCCCCTGAGCGACGACCAGGTGCGGGTGCTCGCCTGCGCCGAGGGGCAGGTCGCCCGCGGCGTGCGCTTGTCTCCGACCTACCACCCCCTCGACTACCCCTGGGGCGACCTGCCCGACCACCTCGGCACCTCTGCGGACGTGCTGATCCGCTGCCTGCGCAGCGCCGGCGTCGACCTCCAGCAGATGCTCCACATCGACCGCACCGAGTCCCCCCGCAGCTACCCGCGGAGGCTGTGGGCCAACCGCCGCCCCGACAAGAACATCGACCACCGGCGCATGCCCAACCTCTTCACCTTCGTGAAGACCTACTTCGTCGAGGTCCCCACCGAGGTGACCAACCCCGAGCAGGCCGCCAAGTACCTCCCCGGGGACCTGGTCTTTTGGGAGCCCGGCGGCTCCCACGGTTTCCCCGGCATGGTCGGCCTGGTCCTCGACCGCCGCGGCACCGACGGCGTGCCCTGGGTCGCCACCGTCCACCCCAAAGAGAAGTGGGCCACCTACCACCACAAGGTCACGGACTGGCCGATCATGGGCCACTACCGCTTTGGCGTGGACGCCGTCCTCGAGCGCTTCCTCGAGGCCAACCCGGGCGCTGTCCTGACGCCGCGGCCGCCCAGCCTGGGGAGGCCGTAGGGCGCTCAGCCAGACAGCGCCTGGGCGATCCGCTCGGCCATGGTCCGTGACACCCCCGGGCACTGGGCCAGAGCCTCAGCGCTCGCCTCGCGCACCCGCTTGAGGCTGCCGAAGTGGCTCAGCAGGGCCTTGCGTCGCGACGGACCCACGCCCGGGATGTCGTCGAGGTCGCAGGTCAGCGTGCGCTTGGCCCGCAGCTTCTTGTGGAAGGTGATGGCGAAGCGGTGGGCCTCGTCGCGCAGCCGCTGGAGCAGGAAGAGCTCGTTGGAGTTCTGCCTCATGGACACGGGGTTCTTTCGGCCCGGACGGAAGACGCGCTCCAGGCTGCGCTGGACGTCGTCGCTCGACGGCCGGCGCTTGGTGTCTCGGGCGACGTGCCCCTGCTCGTCGAGGACCCGGGACTTGGCGAGGCTGGCCACCTCGACGTCGTCGACGCCGAGCTTGTCGAGGACGGCCACGGCGACGGCCAGCTGCCCCTTGCCGCCGTCGATGAGGATGAGGTCCGGGTAGCGCTCGTCATCCATCGCGCGCTTGAAGCGGCGCGACAGCACCTCGAACATCATCGCGAAGTCGTTGGGCGTCGCCTCGCCGCGGACCTTGAAGTGGCGGTACTCCTTGTGATCGAGGGCCCCGTCGATCGCTACGACCATCGACCCCACGGGGTTGGTCCCCTGGATGTTCGAGATGTCGTAGCACTCGATCCGCCGGGGCAGCCCCCGCAGCCCGAGCCGCCGCTGGATCCGCTCGATGGTCTCGATACCGTCGGCGGCCTCTTTGCGCCGCTCATCGAAGGTCTGCTTGGCGTTCTGCGTGGCCATCTCGACCAGGCGCCTCTTGTCTCCTCGCTGGGGGACGTACACGCGGCAGCGCTTGTCCCGCGCCTCGGTCAGCAGCTCGCTCCAGGCGTCCTCGTCGGCGACCTCCACGGGGGTCAGCACGAGGTCGGGGATGGGCCGCGTCCCGTCGTAGTACGCCGTCAGGAAGCCGTCGATCACCTCGTCATCGGGCAGCCCGGTCCTGCGCATCGGGTAGCCGCGCGCGCTCACGAGCACCCCCGAGCGTAGGTTGAGCACCTGGACGACCAGGTCCGCGCCCTCCCGGTACAGGCCCAGGGCGTCGGCGTCCCGCGCGTCGCCCAGCAGCACGTTCTGGGGCGCCAGGGACCGCTCGATGGCCTCGAGCTGGTCGCGGTAGCGCGCCGCCAGCTCGAAATCGAGGCGCCCGGCGGCCGCCTCCATCTGCTCGCGCAGCCGCGCGACGAGCTTGTGGCCGCGCCCGGACAAAAAGAGCTTCGCGTCCGCCAGGCTCTGTCGGTAAGCCTCCGCGTCCACATCGAGCACACACGGCGCGGGGCAGCGGCCGATCTGGTGCTCGAGGCAAGGGCGCGTCCGGTTGGCCAGCTCGCTGTCGCGGCAGGTCCGCAGCTGGAAGTGGCGGTTGACGACTCGCAGCGTGTGACGGATGGCGCTCGCCGAGTGGTAGGGGCCGAAGTAGTCCGCCCCGTCGCGCTTGCGCCGGCGCACCACCTCCAGGCGCGGCCACGGGTGGCGCTTGCCGATGCGGATGTTGAGGAAGCGCTTGTCATCCTTGAGCTTGACGTTGAACCGCGGCTGGTGGCGCTTGATGAGCTCGTTCTCGAGCAGCAGCGCCTCCTTGCTGTTGGTGGCCACGATGAGGTCGATGGCGCCAAGCACGCGGTCGAGCAGCCCCACGAAGAACCGCGTGTCGCCTGGGCTCGGGCCGAAGTACTGGCCCAGGCGCGCCCGCAGATCCTTGGCCTTGCCGACGTATACGATCTCGCCGACGCGGTCCTTCATCAGGTAGCAGCCCGGCTTGTGGGGCGCCGTCCGCAGCCGCTCTTGCAGCCACTCGGGGAGCACGCGCCTACCCCTGCCGCCGGCGCGGCGCCGCTGTCGCCGCCTGCCACTACAGGTAGCCGTAGCGCCGCCGCAGCCACCACTCGATCCCAAAGAGCCCCGCGATCAGCAGCAGGAGCAGCGGCGCATTCCACAGCTCGCGGTGCCGGCGGCTCTTCACCCGGATGACCTGGGGCCTTTTGAGGGGGACCTGGGACAGATCCGCGTCGAAGCCGAGGACGGCGCCCTGCGACGCCTCCGCGAGGTTGACCAGCAGGCGGTCGTCGCCCACGACCCGGTCGTACTCGGGGTTCGTCTCGGTGCCCACGAACAGGTCCACGCCCGTCGCGGTGCGCCCGGTCACGACCCGAGCTTGGGCCTCCACCTCGTAGATGCCGGCCCGCTCCACGGGGATGTTGACGCGCAGCTCCCCCTCCGAGTCGGTCTTGGCGTCGCTCACCCGCAGGACCTCCGCCCCCTCGCCGCGCCCGTCGCCCGGGCCGCGACGCCGCACGATGATCGTCACCGGCTCCGCCGCGGCGGGCCGGTAGTCGGCTTCGAATACCTGTACCAGGGCTTGTTCGCTCTCCCCCACCGGCACCCGCTCGCGCAGGACCCGCACCTTCACGAGGTCGAGCTCCGGGTCCTTGATGAGCCAGCGGATAGCGTTGCTCCAGAAGGCCTCGTAGTGGTGTGGATCCTTGCCGGCCCCGCCCGCCTTGAAGGCCCAGTGCCACGTGCTGTCCGTCGCCACCACCAGCGAGCGCCCCTGGCCGACCTCGGCGACGGAGACCACGGGCTGCGGTCGGCCGTCGCGCGTGCGCAGGCTCGGGTGCTCGACCAGCGCGATGGCGTCTTCCTTGAGGCGGGTCACGAGGTTGAGGCCCTCGAGCTGCTGCATGTCCTCCCACAGCGCGCGGTTGGTCTGCGGGTCCAGGGCCAGCCGCGTGATGGGGTGGTAGCGGCCGCTGTCGGTCAGCACCGGCGAGAACGAGGCCTCGTCGAGGGTGCGATCGTCGCCAAAGCCCGGCGGGATCTCCACCGGCAGCACGCCGGTGATGGGCGTGCCATAGTAGCCGCCCGCGCTCATGGACAGGGGGCCGCCCACCATCACAAAGGCCCCACCGTCGCGCACAAACTGAGCGATCTTGGGCAGATACTGCCGCGTCTGGAAGGGGCCATAGTTGAAGTTCTGGAAGATGAGCAGGTCGAAGCCGCCCAGCTCCTCATCGAACAGCTCCCGCGCGGGGAAGGGGATGAGCGACGTCTCCCGCGACGACAGCGGCCGCAGGTTGAAGCGGTTGACCAGGATGAAGAAGCTCACCAGGTCGACGTTCGGGTCTTCTTTGAGGAGGTTGCGCAGGTAGCGCTCGTCCCAGCTCGGCTGCCCGACTATCTGCACGACGCGGATCTTGTCGCGCACGACGTTGATGATGACCTGCTGGAGGTTGTTCTTGGCGTAGATCTCGTCGCGGCGCGCCTCGGCCTCGACGCCGAAGACGTGCTTGCCGAGCCGCTTGGGTACGAAGTCGAACTTGACCTTGTAGTGGGCCTGCGCGGGCCGCACCGCGACGGTCTGGCTCGCCAGCGGCTGTCCGTTCTCGGTGAGCCGCACGGCGACCTCGCCGCCCAGGTAGCCGTGAACCTCGATCGTCGCCTCGAGGGAGGTCGCGTTGAGCAAGAACGCAAAGTTCTGATAGCCGATGTGGCTGACGGAGATGTCGCGGATGCCGGGGTCTGTCGCCGTCGTAAAGCTGGTCACCGGCGCGTCCAGGTCGCGCAGCGCCGCCTGAGTGTCGAGCCCGAGGGTCGCCCGCCGGCCGCGCGGCGTCGTATCGGTCCCATCGGTCAGCAGCAGCACCCCGCCGACGTCGCGGTTGCGGTAGCGGGAGCGCAGCTCCTCGAGCGCGCCCAGGATGTTGGTGCGCGTCCCGGTGGCCGCCACCGCGCGCGACACGGCCTCGGCGTCCCCGCGCGGGCTCGCCAGCTCCTCGATGACATCGCTGAAGCGGAAGAAGGCGAGATCGTGCTCCTCGCCGAGCTTGTCCAGCCAGTCCCCCGCGCGCTCGAGCAGCCCGCGAGCGAGCCCGGCGCGGGTGTCCTCACCGTGGGGCAGCCCCATGCTCTGCGAGCCGTCGATCGCCACCACCACGGTGTTGCGGTTGATGGCGACCTTCTCCTCGAGGAGGGCCGGCTGGTAGAAGACCACCACGAGCAGCAGCACCAGCACCCCGCGCAGGGAGATCATCCCGACGCGGCGCTTGAGGGGCAGGAGCTTGCGGTGGTTGTAGACGGTCATCCCGACGACGACCGCGGCCATCGCCCACACGAGGGCCTGCAACCACGGCTCGCCGCCGCCGAGGAACACCAGGGTGCGCTCGGTGGTGGGCTCCAGGGTCTGAGCCGGCAGCAGGGGAAGCAGCATCGGGTAGGGCCTACTCGGGCGGGCGGATCTTCCACTTCCGCTTGTGCAGCAGGTAGTCGAGGTGCACCTGGTCGTCCTTGTAGTGCAGGCAGGACGCGTACATCACCAGGTTGACGCCGAAGCGAAACGCCATCTCGCGCTGGTTTTCGCCGCCGGGGGTGGGGACGTTGCGGAACTCGCCCAGATCGTCGCGCGCAAAGGCGCCACCGAGGTCGTTGGCGTTGAGGACCACGGCCATGCGCTTGCCGATCTCGAGTCCCTCGACGTAGGGCTTGTGGATGGCGCGCCCCGCCGGGTAGTCCAGGCGATAGAAGCTCCGATAGAGCACATGGTCCGGGGAGACCCGCTTGATCTGCCCCTGCGGGAACATCAGGCCGAGCTCCTGGCGCACCGAGGCGTCGAAGGACAGGCTCGCGTCGGTGCGCCCGGCGTTGTCGAAGACCAAAAAGCCGCCCAGGCCGAGCCACCGCTTCAGCCCGTCGCGCTCATTGTCGGTCAAGCTGAAGGGGCCGTCGCCCGCGAGGATCGCGAACAGCGACTCGTACATCCGAGGGCTCGTCAGGTCGACGGCCATTGGCTTGGCCTCGGCGTCCATCGACGTCCGCAGGCGCAGCTCCTCGGTCAGCACCCGATCGGCGTCGGCGTTGACGCTCCAGTTGCCAGCGTAGCGCACGCGCAGGATACGGACCTTCTGCTCGGGGCCGATGGCCCAAGCGAAGGGGCCGCCAAACGCGACGAGCGCGCCGCCCGCGGCGACGCGCTTTAGGAGATCCCGTCGATTCACAGCGCCACAGGTAACACCGGCCCAGCCCCCAAGCAACCCGGGCCTGGCTCAGCCACCGCCGCCGACCGCTCCCTTCCCGGCCCGCGGCGCCAAGGCCCGACGCGGCCGCGCGCCCCCTAGTCGAAGAACACCGCCAGGTCGTAGCCCAACGACTCGCCCTGGGGCTCGAAAGCCTCGACTTGGAAGGTGTAGGCTCCGGGCTCCTCGAGGAGGATCTCGAAGTATCCCCCGGTGTCGTAGTCGGTGGCGACACCGAGGTCGGCGCCCGAGGGCGACAACAGCCGCAGGTCTGTGTAGCCGGCGTTTGGCTCGTGGTTGGTGATCACCACCAACGTCGTGAAGGGCTCGAGCTGGACGGAGAAGGCGTCGACGTCGGCGACCCCGCACAGGCGGAGCCACGTGTAGACGCCCTCGTCGAGGGGCGCGGGCGACCCGGGCCCGTTGGGCTCGAGGCGATCGGGCGCGCAGGCCCCCGCGGGGTCGGTGACGTGCTGAAGCAGGTGGTAGTCCGTCTGCTCCATCGTCGTCGAGACCTTGTAATAGACGGCGCCGGCGGTGGGAGCCGTCCACTGGGTGATGGCGAGCTGGTCGGCGGCCGGGTCGCCGTGCCCCGTGGCGACCGGGGCGCCCGCGGGGTCGGCGTAGACGGCCACATCCAGCGGCCCATCGATGGCCTGGACGAGCAGCTCGAAGCGCTCGCCCCCGTTGAGCTCCACGGCGAACCAGTCCGCCTCGTCCGCGCAGGTGGTGAAGCCCTCGTAGACGCCCTGGAAGAGGACCCGCGCGTCCTCCGGTCGGTGGTTGTCGCCCAGCGCGTCCTCGGGGCAGCCGCCGCCGACGGGCTCGGTGACGGCGAGGTCGTAGACGTTCCGCGCGCCGCCGACGCCGTGGACCCGCAGGTAGACGTCCTTGGCGCCGGGGGCCTGGTAGTCGAGCTCCTCGACGGACTTCTCGCTGGCGGCCGTGGCCAGGACGGTGACGCCGTCGCTGTCGCGCAGCTCGAGGTCCAGATCGCCGTACTTGTGGTCGAAGGACAGGGCGAAGTGCAGGGCCTGCCCGGCGGCCATCGCCACGCGATAGAAGTCCGAGTCGCCGGCGCAGAGCTGGCGGTCGGGGTAGGCGCCCGCGCCGATGAGCGTGGCGGCGGCGGGGTCGCTGTCGGGCTCGTTGTCGTCGTCCTCGCACTGGACGGCGTCTACGCCCAGCTCGAGGGTGTAGCTCAGGCGGGTGGCCGCGCTGGTCGAGGCGATCTCGGCGTAGAGCTGCTGGCCGGCGGCCACGTCGTAGCGGACGTTCAGCGCGCCGTCGGCGGCGTCGGCGTCCTGGGCGATGATCGCGCCGCCGCGATCGAGCAGGCGCAGGATCGGCGCGCCATGCAACGGGCTATAGCGAACCTCGGCGGTGACCGTCGTGCCGGCGCCGGCGCCGGCGCCGCCGATCTGCACGAAGTCGGACTCGGCGCCGCACAGGCGGCGGCCGGGCCACACACCCGCGGTCAGGACCGGGGCGCTGCCCGCGACGTCGTCGGGCTCGGCGGCGTCATCGACGCAGGCATCGCCCGCCGCGCCATAGACGGCGACGGTGAACCAGCCGGTCTTCGGGGTGCGCGCGGACTGGTCGCAGGCCAGCCCCGTCGGGTCGTCGTTGTCGGTGGTGGTGAAGTAGTAGTGCACCAGGGCGCCGCCAGGGGGCAGCTCACCGATGTCGGCCTGCCCGGACCACCCCGAGCCGGCGCTGGAGGTGCGAGACATCGCCACCGCGGTGTAGCCGCCGAGGGGGTCACCGCGGGTCCAGTGCAGGGTCGCGCCCTGGACCTGGCTGTCGGCGTCGCTGGCGCTGGTCGTCAGGGTGAGGGGGCCGACCAGGGCGTGGTCGGCCGGCACCTCGTGGGTGACCGTGGGGGGCGTGCCCTCGCAGCCCGCTTGTTTCTCGGGGTTGAGGAGCACCAGCGTCAGGGCGTGCTCCACGGCGGGGTGGGTCTCGTCCTGGGCGCTCAGGATCGCACGGTGGACGGCCACCTCGCGCTGGGCCTCGTCGGGCTTCCAGTGGAAGTAGGCGCTCTTGGCGCCGGCGCGCTGGAGCTTGGCGCCCTCGGGGCCCTCGAGCAGGGTCACCTCGACGTCGGTGGAGTCGTCGTCCTTGACCTCGACGAGGAGCGCGATGTCGTCGTCCTGGGCGAGGTTGAGGACGACCCCGCTGGGCAGGTCGAAGGCCGGGCTGCCGAAGGTGGGGAAGACGATGAGGCCGAAGGTCTGGCGGGCGACCCCGCCGTTGCCGTCGGCCGCCTCGACCGCGACGTCGTAGCGGTGCCCACCGGGCTCCGTATCGGTGATGACGGGGCTGTAGGTGATGATCGCCTCGCTCTTCGAGCGCGCCGTGAGCTGAGCTGTGACCGGCAGCCCCTTGGCCGAGAAGATCAGGGCGTCGCCGTCGGGATCCGAGGCGGTGAGCACGACGGTCAGGCTCTCTCCGACGGTCACCTGGCGATCGAGGAGCAGCCCGAGGGCCGGCGGGCGGTTGTCGCCGGCGCAGCCGAACAGGGCCGCGGCGCCCCACACAAAGGCCGCCGCGCCGAGGTAGCGATGAGGCGTCATGCCTCTCGGTATCACAGGCGGTTCGCTCGAAACAAACGCCGGCCGCGCGGGGGGTGGCCGCGCGCCTTGGTCGCCTTGGTCGCCTTGCGCAACGGCCGCGACCGTGGGGAAATAGGGGCCTGCCAACGAGGTGCCCCCATGACGCGCGCTCTGTGCGGGATCCTGACCGTCGCCCTGACCGTGTTCGCCGTCCCAGCCTGCGACGGCGACAAGCCACCCGGCGAGGCGCCCCACGCCGAGGACGCCGCGCCCCTCGCCGAGCCCGAGGCGCCCGAGCCCGAGACGAAGGCGCCGCCGCAGCGGGCGACCGCGCCGGTCGAGGCCGACGCGACTGCCGGGCGGGCCGAGGAGGCGCCTGACGCCGCCGAGGTCCTCTCTCCAGAGGAGATCGCCAGGTTCGCCGTGGTGGTCGCCGAGATCGACTGCACCGCCGACAGGTTCGAAGATCCAGCGGCCCACGACAAAGCCGTGGAGGCGATCCTGACGCGAGCGGGGCTCACCCGCGACGCCTACGACGCCCAGGTCATGAAGTACCTGGACGACGCGACCTTCAAGGCGACCCGCACCCAGACCCTCGAGATGTGCAAGGCCAACGCGGCCAAGGACCCGGGCCAGGCCGCCGCGGGCGACAGCCTGCGCGACAAGCTCCTTGCGCTGACCGTGGCCGCCGAGTGCATGCGCAAGCAAGGGGCCACCACCGAAGACATGTCCAACGCGATGCTCGCCCTCTACAAGGCTCATGGTATCGACCTCGAGACCTACAGCCGCGAGATAGCGGCGCTGGCGAACAACCAACAGTTCTTGGCCGAGATCACGGCGAAGACCGCGGCCTGTCCCGAGACGCCGGCCGCCGAAGACCAGCCCGACGCCGCCACGGGCGGCCAGCCCGACGCCGGCACGGGCGGCGACCCCGGCGCCGGCACGGGCGGCGACCCCGGCGCCGGCGACCAGCCCGACGCCGGCACCCACGGGGACCCCGGCGCCGGCGACCAGCCTGACGCCGCCACCCACGGCAACCCCGACGCCGGCGACCCGCCCGACGCCGGCGACCAGCCCGACGCCGGCGCCGGCGACCCGCTCGACGCCGCCACCCACGGCAACCCCGGCGCCGGCGACCCGCTCGACGCCGGCACGAACGGGGACCCCGGCGCTGGCGACCCGCTCGACGCCGGCACCCACGGGGACCCCGGCGCCGGCGGGCAGGCCCGCGACACCGCGGAGCCCCCACCCCCGCCGGTGCGCGGCGTCTACAAGGGCCTCATCAGCCCGGGCGGCAAGCTCCGTGTCACCGTCAACGCCAGCGGGGGCATCGGCGCCTCCACCGCCACCGTGGACAAGCAGCGCTACCGCCTCAAGGGGCGCTACGACAAGCGCCGCGGCGCCGTGCGCCTCGGCGCCAAAGTGGACCGCGACTTGATCCAGCTCCGAGGACACCTCGACGCCAAGCGGGGCGTCATCAAGGGCACCTGGAACGGCGTCGTCGACGGCAAGCGCAAGAGCGGGCGTTTCGAGGCGAAGCGGTAGCTAGAACCGCAGGGTCGCCCCGGCGCCGACGAAGTCCGGGGTGAGCCCCAGCTCCGGGGCCAGGGTGACGCCCGTCGCGGCGTCGGCGTCGGGCGCGTCGTCCGACAGGATCAGGAGCAGCACGCCCGTACCGATGAGGGCGGTGGCGCCGACGTAGGTGTACAGGGCATAGGACTCGAGGTCCTTGGCCTCGCCGAAGAGCTTGTCGTAGCGCGCCTCGGCGACCGGGTCCGGCGGGTCGCTGATCGGGATGGCGTTGGCGTCGTCGTTCTTCTTGAAGGCCTTGACGTGGAGGACGATGGCGGCGACCACAGCCGAGGCGCCGAGGCCGACGAAGGTCGCGCCCAGCCAGGTGGGGGGCCCGTCGCCTGGCTCCTCGACCGGAGGCGGTGGGCTGCCATCGATAGGCTCCAGGGCGACGGTCGCGGTCGTGAGCTCGTCGACCTCGACGACGACCTGCTCCTTGTGGGTGATGTAGCCGTCCGCCATGACCTTGAGGTCATAGACCCCCACGGGGTGGGTGATGCTCTCCATCGGGATGGTCCCGACGAGGACCTCGCTGAGGAAGACCGTGGCCCCCGGGACGTTGGCCTGAACCGACAGGAAGCCCTGCTTCGGAAGCGGCTGCAGCACGAGGTTCACCGAGCGGCTCTCACCCGCCGTGAGCTCGAGCTCACGCGTCCCGGTCTTGAAGTCGGGGTTGGTGCCCACGATCTTGAGCCGCCCGGCCGGCACCCAGGCCTCGAACGGGGTCGTGACGTAGCTCTCCTGCTGCCCGTCGGCGAGGTGGAGCAACACGCGCACATCCCCCGGCGTCGTGCGCACGGTGAGGCGAGCGTAGGTCTCGAGGAGCTGCCTCTCGATCTCCTTGATCTTGCTCTGGCCGTCGGACGCGTAGGTGTAGTCTTCCTTGAGCGCCTGGGCGAACCAGTAGTGGGCCTGCTTGAGATCGCCCAGCTCCTCGTAGGCCCGCGCGAGGTTGTGCTGGATCTCGGGGTGCGGGTACAGGCGGTTGGCCTCGGCGAACTTGTCCGCGGCCTCCCGGAAGTTCTTCTTGCGCGCAAGGCTCAGCCCTTCCTCGACGAGCTGCCCGGCGCGCTCGCGCGAAGGATCGGCCTGAGCCGCTAGCGTCGTGCTGCAGAGCGCGATCGGCGCCATCACGATGAACAAGGCGACGAGTCTTTGCATGTCAGTCCTCGCGGGGCGACAGTCCCACCACCTATAACCCGGCTCGCGGACGCGCGAAACAAAACCCGAGGCGCAGGCGGCGTAGAGATCCCGGATGTGCTCGAGCCATGGCCGCCTCGAAGCGGCTACTCGAGGGGGCTACAGATGAGGGTCAGCGAGTCCACGTAGGCGGCGGCGCCCCCGCGGATGCCTGTGACGACGTAGCCCTTGGGGCACTTGAGCGTGTAGGGCTGCCCGCCCTGGCCGCCGGCGCTGTTGCTGTAGCGCTTGTTGCCGCCGATGGTGACCTTGCTCGCGCCGCGCGAGGCGATCCTCTTGAGCTCATCGGCGGTCACCCCGCCGACGCTGTCGGCGCTCTTGGCGCGGTCGGCCTCGTAGGCGAAGCCCGCGATCTCGGCGTAGCTGTCGCTGCGCCTGTCGTTGTGGGCGCCTGGCGCGGGGGCGGCCTCGGCGACGGGCTCATCGAGGGGGCGGGTGTCGGGACGCAGGCGCTCCCGCAGGATCTCCTGGCCGTCGGTCACCGCCACGCCCAAGAAGGCCTGCTTGAGCTTGAGGCCCTTTGGGATGGGCCGCTGGTCGCCGAGCTGCACGGAGTAGACGCCGTCGTCGACGGCGACGTAGTGCGACTCGGACCAGGCCGCTCGGGTGCTCTTGTCAGTGCGGTACAGGGAGAACGTCAGCGGGTAGACCCCGCTCAGCGGCCGCCGGCGAGCATCCTCGAGCTTGCCCTCGTACACCACCGTCGCGGGATCGGCTGCCAGGGCCGCCGACCCGAGGCCGATCAGGGCGACGGTCAGCGCGCGGATGATTGTCGTCATGTTCCAAGCTCCTCGGGGCGTCGGCCCCGACTTCGTATGCGCGGCCCCTGACCGATGTCAATAGCCGCGACCCGGCACGGATCCATGCCCACGGCGCCCTCACTGGGGGATCGCGAGGTAGTCGCCGCGGGGCTCGGCCCGGGTCGGCCCCGCGCGCGGGGGCAGCTGCAGCAGCTGCCGATCATCGAGCAGGGCCCGCACCAGCGGGGTGACGACGGCGTCGGCGATGGCCGCGTCCGGCGGCGCCAGCAGGCCCGCCCGGGTCTCGCCCGCCCGCAGGGTCAGGTCGCGGACCTGACTCGACAGCAGCCCCTGGGCCGAGACCGTGAGCGTCACCGCGACGTCGGCGTCGATGGACAGCGAGAACAAGCGGACCGAGGCGCCATCGAGCTCACCGAAGACGTCCACGTCCATCGGCCCGGTCGATACGAGCAGCTCGCCCTCGCCCGGCGCCGCGTCCAGGGAGATGTCGGGCAGCGCTCGCGGCCACAGCGATAGGGTCAGCGGCGTGGCCCGGGGCAGGGCCGCCAGCGGGGCCCACCCGGGGCCCAAGGTGGCGACGGTCAGGCTCCGTTCGGCGGTGGCGTGATCACCGCACAAGGCCCCGCTGAGCCACAGGGTGGCCAAGCCCCGGCGGATCGCCGAGGCGCTGACCAGCGTCGCGCCGCGCGGCCCGGGGGTGATCTCGGGCGCCGTCAACGCGGTGATCTCGGGCAGTTCGGCGGCGGGGACGCAGGGGTGCGCCTCGGCGCCCAGCCCTACGGCGAACGGCACCACCAGCCGCCCCTGCACCACGCGCCAGGCGCCGCCGGACGAGGACGATCGCGCCTCCACCGACACCCGCACGAGGCCCGCGCCGATCTCGTCGACCGCCGTCGTGGTCGCCACCCCCAGGGCCACATCGAGGCCCAGGGCCCCGGGCAGGGCCGCGATGAGTTCGGGGCCGAGGACCTCGGCGGCGTTGTCCGCCAGGGCGTCCCAGAGCAGCAGGCTCAAGGCGTCGAAGGCCGGCGCGCTCACCTCGTCGTGGCAGCCGCTCCAGTCGACGTCGAGCTCCTCGCCCCGCAAGCTCGGCGTCTCGCTGAGGGCCGCCTGAACGCGCCCGGATTTGTCCGACCCGAGGGTCGCGTGGAGGCTCAGCTGCGCGTCGTCGATGCTGACCGTCGGGCTGCAGGCGACGGTCTGGGCGCCCTCGACCCGCAGCTCGCTCGTCGGGACGCGCACACCGACGCTGAGCGTGATGCCTTCGTCGTCCAGGGCCAGCTTGACGGCGCCGAGCTCGACCCGCATGGCGTGCCACTCGACGCTGATCTCGTGGCCCTCCAGGTCGACGACCCCGGCCCGTCCGGTCAGCGGCACGCCGTCGGCCCACGCCTCAGACACGACCCTGTCCAGCTTCGACGAGGCGGTCTGGAGGTCCTCGGCGCCGAGCACGAAGACGAGCCCCTCGGTGTCGAAGGCGTCGGCGGGCAGCTCGTCGCCGAGCCCGCCGTTGCCCCAGGGCACCTCACCACAGCCGCCCGCGAGCGACATGAGCAGCGCCGCGCCGAGGCCCAGGGCGGTCCACGCGCGGCTCATCGAGCGGAGACCGGGATCAGGAAGCGGGCAAGGCGCGTGCGGGGCGCCTCGCCCGGGATCCACGGGCCGTAGGCGCCGCGGAGCAGGTCGTCGCCGAAGAAGTCGAAGTCGATGAAGCCGCCGGCCTCGAAGCCGTCGATGGCCGCCACGGCCACGATCTGCCCGCCGCTGACCACGGCTTGCTTCATCGCGAGGTTCCCCGCGTCCAGGTACAGCATGACCGCGCGCCCGTTGCTATCGTAGCGGAGCTGGACGTGCTGGCCGACGGGATCGCTGCCCCAGGCGCCGCGGGCCTCGTCGTAGTGGACGCCGTCGTCGACCACCAGGGGCGCCTGGCCCGCTAGCAGGTAGCGCAGGGCGCCCTGGGAGGCGTCATAGTACGCGAGGCCAGGCTTGCGCTCGGGCGTCAGGGCCAGGCTCACGAAACGCCCGACGTCGCCGGTGTCCGCGCCGCTGGCGGCGTCGCGCCCATCGAGGGTGGTGGTCTCCCAGGGGCCGTCGGCGGCGCGCGTGGCCATCTTCAGATCGCCTCGGGCCCGGTCGTAGAAGGCGACGCGCGGCAGCTGCCCGATGACGGTGATCGAGGCGTACTCACCGTAGTCCTCGCCCCCCTCGACGGGGCACCCCGCCTCGCCCGCGCAGCCGTCGACCTCGCGCGTGGCCCAGGTGCCGTCCAGCTCACGGCGCGCGTAGCGCAGGCCGCGGGCCGTCTCGTCCCGGTAGGCGGCGTGGACGACGCCGTGGCGCACAGCGAGGCTCGCGTGGGTGCCGCGGACCGAGGGCCCTTCGCCGTCGACGACCTCGACGGTCCAGCCGCCGCTCGCCGCGCGCTGCCCGTAGCGCAGGGTGCCGCCGTCGCCGTCGAACCAGACAGCGTGGACGACGTCGTCCTCGTCGACCACCAGGTCGTTCCAGCGCCCGGCGTCGGTGTCGACGATGGTGCCGTCCTCGGCAACCCGGCCGGCGACGACCTGGACCGTGGCGGCGCTGTCCACCTGGTCGGTCATCACGACGAGGTCGCGGTGGGTGCTGTCGTAGGTCGCGACGACCATGCGGCCGTCGCTCAGCAGGGCGGCCGACGTGTGGCGACCGAGATCCCCCAGGGTCGCTGGCGCGGCGATGGATACGCAGGCGTCGTCGGCGCCGCAGACCTGGCCCGGGGGGCAGGTCTGGTCGCGGCAGGGCGGGTCGACGTCGTCGACGCCGCACGCCCCCGGGGTGAGCGGCGAAGCGAGCGCGGCGAGCGCGGCGAGCGCGGCGCCATGGGACCGTAGGGACACGATGGGAGCCTAGATGAGGCCCGCACCGCGAATCAACAGAGTCGGCGCTGTCGTCGCGGGTGGCGATCGCAGATCCAACCGCCACCTGGCGCGTCGCAGGGCGTGGCGCCGGCGCGCGGCCCGTCGCCACGTCGTTGACCCCCTTTGGGACAGCCCCTAACGTTCGGAAGATGAAACAGACCGACACCCCCGCCCCCAGCGCGACGGACGAGCCCCAGCCGGCGGTCGGCGACGAGACCCGACGCGAGGAGCGCGACACCGCGACGTCCACGGTCCAAACGGTGACGTCTTACACCGAGCGCACCACGGCCGTGGACGGCGACGAGGATCGCACCGAGTCCCTCGAGGACAAGATCCGCCGGCGCCTGTCCCAGTCGGACGGCGACGACACGAAGGAGAAGGTCGATCCCCTCATCGGGCGCGAGATCGCCGGCCGCTTCTCGATCGAGAGCAAGATCGGCGCCGGCGGCATGGGCGCTGTCTATCGGGCGCGGCAGCGCGGCATGGATCGCGATGTCGCGATCAAGGTCCTGCTCCGCGAGCTGACCGACAACGAGACGGTCCTGCGGCGCTTCCACATCGAGGCCCTCGCGGTCTCGAAGCTGCGCCACCCCAACACCATCCAGATCTTCGACTTCGGCGAGACCGAGGACGGCCTGCTCTACATCGCGATGGAGTTCCTGCAGGGCAAGCCCCTGCAGAAGGTCCTGCGCGACGAGCGAGAGCTGTCGGTCCACCGGGCGCTAAAGATCACCGCCCAGATCGCCAAGAGCTTGCGCGAGGCCCACTCCAAGGGGATCGTTCACCGCGATCTCAAGCCTGACAACGTCATCCTGGAGTCGGTCGGCGAGGAGAGCGACTTCGTCAAGGTCCTCGACTTCGGCGTCGCCAAGGTGGCCGAGGGCGACGGCCAGCAGAAGACGCTGACCAAGGCGGGCTCGATCTTCGGTACGCCCAAGTACATGTCGCCGGAGCAGTCCCGCGGCGGCGACATCGACGCGCGCTCGGACATCTACTCCATCGGCGTGCTGCTCTACGAGATGCTCATCGGGCGTGTGCCTTTCGTGGCCGATAAC
>PDWJ01001260.1_pt1 | contig 32030 bp, 31 predicted proteins | sample 1430881 | NCBI WGS metagenome assembly PDWJ01 (sample SAMN01162460, study PRJNA174530) | Oral metagenome, whole genome shotgun sequencing project. | biome: Marine environment; feature: Marine mammal; material: Swab sample of the gingival sulcus; isolation source: swab sample of gingival sulcus...
GTTTATCGTATTGAAGCGTAATTTGAAATTGATGGCGTCAAGTAATGCACCGATATGAATCAATCCGCTATGACTGGCAAGTTTTTCCATCCCCTGTTTATGGTAATAGGCCGCCTCATAAATCTCACCTCCGAAGTGAATGTTTGATGCCCTGTAGATACCATAATACATATATTAATTCAATAAGTTGTGTAGATTTAAACACATTTTTTGCCACGGATTGAGGTTGAAGTTAAGCGGGCGGAATCATGCACCTGGCGGATAAAGCTTTTTTAATCAGGCACAAGATGTTGTGCCGATTATTTCTTGACAACCTATTGTGAAAGACGCATATATTTTCTTGTCGAAAGCAAGTTCCTATCTTGAGTGGTGTCAAACGCCCTCAGACTGGGCTGCCTTACAACCCGCTGAAGGTGTCGTGATCTTCTGCTGATAATAACCGGTAAGCCTCCGGCTTTGCCGGCGGTTCGTGACTTTTTTATATATAGTTGAGATGAAAAGTTATTTTGCTCCTGCCGATAGGGCGGAAGACGAAAAAATCCAGGAAGAAATCAGGTTTGTCAGTTCCAATCCGCTGATGTCGGGACTGCTTAATTCCATCGGTGGGCTTCTGGCCGTTCTTGACGGGCACCGACAGATTTTGGCGATAAACGAAACCTTCCTGAAACTGATCGGGATAGAAGATCCTGGAGCAGCTCTCGGTCTCAGAATGGGGGAAGCGATGGAATGTGTTCATGCCCATGAAGAGGAAGGTGGCTGTGGTACATCCCGGGCATGCGCGACCTGTGGGGCAATGATGGCGACAATGCTCAGTATTAATAAGGGCGAGCCAGCCGAAGAAATATGTGCGCTGACCATGGAAAAATCAGGAAAACAGGTCGATATGGCCCTGTTGGTCAGGGTGCAGCCGGTTTTCGTTGAAGAAAGGATGTTTTACCTGCTTTTTTTACGGGATATTACCGAACAACAGCAGCATGCGGCGCTGGAGAAGACCTTTTATCACGATATAAATAATATGATACAGACGCTGATGGGGGCGAGTGAACTGCTGAATGCGGAAAATCCTTCTAAAATTGCGGAAACGGTTAAACAGGTTGTATTACGGTTGAACCGGGAGATTGCCATTCAGCGAGCGCTTTCAGCAAAAAGGGAAGGAAAATACCAACCATTCTGGCACGAATACGGTATCGATCAGATTGTTAACGAGCTGATCAATCTGTTCAGGCAGCATCCGGCGGCATCGGGAAAAACGATTGAATTTCCAGATGAAATCCCGACCCGCTTCCTAAAGACCGATATCTCCCTGCTCTTGAGAGTTCTCAGTAACATGGTTATCAATGCGCTCGAAGAGACACCTGAAGGAGATGTCGTCAGGATACGGCTTGAACCGGAAACCGATTCTTTTTCTTTCTGCGTCTGGAACAATCAGGCAATACCCGAGCAGGTCGTTCCCCGGATCTTTCAGCGGCATTTCAGCACCAAAGAAGGGGCTGGCAGAGGGATCGGGACCTATTCGATGAAACTTTTTGGTGAGCAGATACTTGGCGGCCAGGTTACTTTCACGACCTCAAAAGATAATGGTACCGTTTTCCGATTTAAAATTCCTGTCTGATCCGCCGGTATCGTATCGTTTTGCCTTTTAAAGATTCGAACAGATTGGTTTGATAATATTCATAATTTACTCAATGGGTTATTTAATTGATACCTCTTGAACGCTTTCGAACCGTTTTTCAATTTAAGGCGAGAAACCCGCAACTCATGTACCCCACCCCATTTTCTTGTTTTTTTGACAGAAACTGAGGGGTTAGGCACTTCCAATTTGGAATGTTATAAAAATCAGTATTTTTTCAATAAAAATAGCCACTTATGAAAAAATGCAAGTGGCTTTTTTTATTGGTGGTGCCGAGGGCGGGATTTGAACCCGCACGACCGTAGGTCACTACCCCCTCAAGATAGCGTGTCTACCAAATTCCACCACCTCGGCATAGATTGTATTACTCGGTTTTTGTGTCGGCATTCTCCTGGGCATTGTCCGCCTGGGCCGGCTGTTCAACAGGAACGGGCGTGTCCGGAACCACCGATTTGGGGGCAGATCCACCGGACATATATGCCAACATCAAAGATGTCAACATGAATACGACGGCGGCCACGGTGGTGGCCTTGCTCAAAAAGGTCGATGCACCGGTGCTGCCAAACAAGGTCTGGCTGGATCCGCCGCCAAAGGCGGCGCCCATATCGGCTCCCTTGCCGGTTTGAAGCAGAACGATCATGATCAGGGTGATACACACAACCACATGGACGAGAATTAACAATATGGACATGGATAATTGTCTTTGTTTAGTTGTTTATTGATTGAACAACACCAGCTTACCGAAGGTTTCCGGGTCAAGGCTGGCGCCGCCGACCAGTGCGCCGTCCACATCGGGCATCTCCATGAGTGCCTCGACATTATCCGGCTTGACGCTGCCGCCGTAAAGAATGCGTATACCGTCGGCGGTCAGTTTTCCAAACAGTTTTTCAAGCAACGATCTGATAAACTGATGCGCTTCCTGTGCCTGGTCCCGTGTGGCGGTTTTTCCGGTGCCTATGGCCCAGACCGGTTCGTAAGCCACCACGAGATCACTTGGTTTTTCAAAAGCAAAACTTTTTAGACCATCTTGCATCTGTTTGTCAAGTACAGAAAATGTTTCCCGGGCCTCTCTTTGGGTTTCCGTTTCGCCGATACAAAATACGGGCACAAGTCCCGCTTTTTTCGCGGCCAGGATTTTGCGGTTGACCGAATCATCGGTCTCACCGAAGAACTGCCGACGTTCCGAATGGCCCACGATCACGTGGCTGCAACCGGCATCCACGATCATCTCCGCGGATATTTCTCCGGTAAATGCCCCCTGCTGCTCCCAATGCAGATTCTGGGCACCCACGGCAATCGCGCTGCCTTTAAGGGCCCGGGAAACTTGATACAAAGCGGTATGTACGGGGGCGATCATCACCTCCACACCGGCGGCTTCTTTAATCAAGCCATCGAGACGCTCGGCCGCTTCGACAGCCTGGGTTCCGGTTTTATGCATCTTCCAGTTTCCGGCAATCAAAGGAACTCGCTGAGTCATGATGGTTGGTCTCCTTTGTAATCGTTGACGAACATCTAAGAACTCGGGTTACAGTTGTTTTCCGATCATGGCCGCCAAATCCACCATCCGGTGGGAATAACCGGTTTCGTTATCGTACCAGGACAAAACCTTGACCATGTCGTCGATGACGTAGGTGGTCTGCGCGTCAACAGTCGATGACAGCGGGCATCCATTATAATCCGAAGAGACCAGGGGCAACTCGCTGTATCCCAACACATCCTTGAGCGGGCCGTCGGCGGCCTCTTTGAGGGCTTCGTTGACATCGGCGGCGTTGATGCCCGCTTTTTCCACGTTGACCACCAGGTCAACAATGGACACATTGGGCGTAGGAACACGGATTGCCAACCCGTTGAGTTTGCCTTCCAGCTCGGGCAGCACCAGCGCCACGGCCCTGGCGGCCCCGGTGGTGGTCGGGATCATGGACAGCGCTGCGGCCCGGGCTCGCCGGAGATCCTTGTGGGGGAAATCCAGCAGGCGTTGATCACCGGTATAAGCGTGGATGGTGGTCATGAGACCGCTGCGGATACCGAAATTTTCGAGCAGGACCTTGGCCACCGGCGCCAGGCAGTTGGTGGTACACGAGGCGTTGGAAATAATCTGGTGCTGTTTGGGATCGTAATGATTGGTGTTGACGCCCATGACGATGGTTGCATCCGGGTTTTGCGCCGGTGCTGAAATGATCACTTTGCGGGCACCGGCGGTCAGGTGTTTGGCGGCGCTTTCGCGATTTCTGAACAGGCCGGTGCATTCGCAGGCGATATCCACGCCGTTGGCCTTCCAGTTCAATTTTTCGGGATCTTTGGTCGCCGTATAGGGGATGGCCTTGCCGTTGACCTGGATGGCGCCGTCCAGGGCTTTGACCTCCATGTCCAGCTTGTCGTGCACGGAGTCGTATTGCAGCAGGTGGGCCATGGTCCTGACGTCGGTCAGATCATTGATGGCGACAACATCCACGTCCGGATGATTCATGGCCGCCCTGAAAACCACGCGGCCGATTCTGCCGAATCCGTTGATACCGATTTTGATACTCATCTTTCCCCCTTATTCGCGTTTATTGCCCTTTAAAATGCCGCTGGCCAGCGATATACTTTTTTTACCGTATTTTTCCAGATTGGCTGCCAGTTCGGACAGGGACTGGTTCTTGCGGGCGCTGGCCGCACGGATCAGAATCGGCAGATTCACGCCCGAAATCACCTCGATATGCCCCTCTTCGAGAAAGGAGTAGCTCAGATTGGATGGCGTCCCGCCGAACATGTCGGTGAGGATCAACGTGCCGTCTTCGCTTTTCAGCTGTTTGATGCCGTCTTCAATTTTTTTCCGAAGTTTATCTGCGTCTTCATTCAGATCGATGGATACGGCAGCCATGGCTTCGGGGGGGGCGTCAAGAATGAAATCGACAGCCTCAAGCAAAGCATCTCCGAGCCGACAATGTGTAACCACTAAAATGCCAATCATGTCAGTCTGTCTTTCTTACGGTCAAAATCAATAACGGAACCGGGCGTCTCTTTCATGTTGAAAGGGATTTGTCAATGTCGCGATGGGTCAGTGACACGTTGAGACCCGATGCCGTCAGGTGATCCCATAATTGTCCTGCTATCACAACGGAGCGGTGGCGACCTCCTGTACAGCCGATGGCAATGGTGAGATATGATTTGCCTTCATTTGCATATAGGGGAATCAAAATGTCTATCAGGTCAAAATATTTGTGTAAAAATAAGCAGGTTTGATCATTATTCAAGACAAACGAGCGAATTTTTTCGGATTCACCGCTCAAGTGGCGCAAGGATTCCACGAAATAGGGGTTGACCAGAAAGCGGACATCCATGACCAGGTCAGCCTGGACCGGAAGTCCGTATTTAAAGCCGAAAGATATCAACTGAATGTTCATGCTGGCCTGATCGTCACGGACATCGGACAGTTTGCGGATGACCGCCTTGAGATCGTGCACCGTCAGATCCGTGGTGTCGATGATATGATCGGCCTTGTGCCGCAGTGAGGCCAGCAGGGCCGCTTCCGCGCGGATCGCCTCGTGGAGGGATCGTCCCTGCCGGGCCAGTGGATGGGCACGCCGCGTCTGACTGTAACGCCTCAACAGGACTTTTTCATCGGCTTCCAGAAAGACGATCCGAAAGGAAAAACCGTTTCGTCGAAGTGTTGAAAGGATCGCTTCCTGATCGCGGGTAAAGCTGGCTTCGCGCAGGTCCATGCCGAACACGAGCCTGGCATATGCATCGCCGCTCTCCGGGCACAGATCCAGAAAACGGGGCAACAGGGCAACGGGCATGTTGTCCACGCAGTAATAGCCGGCATCTTCGAATGCCGCCAGGGCCGTACTCTTGCCGGAACCGGAACGACCAGTGATAATGGTGATGGAGATCCGTTTCACGATGTGATTCCCATGCTGCAAAAAGACGCGCCGGCATGACCGGTGGACGGCCGCAAGTCAGAAATCGTCGTCATCCTCACCGATGACGGAAATGATTTCGTCGCTGGATGTGGCTTTCATCAGCATTTCCTTGAGAGGATCTTTTTTGAGAAGCCGTGAGACGCGAGCCAGTAGTTTAAGGTGCATATCCGTAGCATCTTCAGGTGTGATCAGCAGGAAAAAGAGATGGGTGGGGCGGCCATCGATGGACTCGAAATCCACGCCGGACCGGCTCAGGCCAAAGCCCAGGACCAGTCTGTCCAGTTTTTTGAGTTTGCCGTGGGGAATGCCGATGCCATTTCCGATACCGGTACTGCCCAGGCGTTCCCGTTCTATCAGGACACGAACCATATCCGCCGCTTCGATTCCCGTGTTCCGGGCCACCGGGGTCACCAACTCCTTCAGAATGCCAACTTTGTCCGTGGCCTGCAGATCCACCAGGATCGCCTCTTTGTCAAGAACATCTATAATTTTCATCGTGGTCGTATCCGGAATTGTAAAAATGCCCTGGTCAGGTGTTGGGTTGAATCAGGCCGTAATTGCCGTCTTTTTGTCGAAAAAGCACATTGACCACTTCTGTGCGGGCGTTGGTAAAGACCAGGAAATTGTCGTCAATCAGCGCCATCTGCATCACGGCTTCATCCACATCCATGGGTTTATATTCAATGGGGTGAATGCGGATTTGGGGCAGAGCCGTGCCAACCGGATCGAAAGCCTCCGGCAACGGACCGGTTTTGTCTTTGATGCGATGGTCCCGGCCTTTTTGCTTATATTTTTTAATTTGTACTTCCAGTTTGTCCAGCACCATATCGATGGCGGCATACATCTCTTCGGTTTCTTCCTTGCCGTTGATGGTCAGCCGGTCACCCGTGATATTGACCTCGGCGATATGGCGGAATTTTTCGATGGCCAGGACCACTGCCGCTTCTGTGGACCCGCTGAAATATTTGTCCATGCGATCCAACTTCTCACGGACATAAGATTTCAGTGCGTCGGAGGGTTCGAGGTTTTTGAATCTGACCGATGTATTCATGGTGGGGACCTCCTTTTGGAAAAAGCCAATTACCGGGGGTGGCCGACTTCGGCGTTTTGGGTCGACCGGGTCAAACCACAAACGGTTGCCGGCGATCCGATTGTTTGCTCACCCATTAGAACTGCTTTCGCTTGCTGGAGGATAGGATGCCCAACATTTCACGGTATTTGGCTACCGTTCGACGGGCGATGTTGATGTTGTCCGCTTTCAGCATTTCAGCCATTTTACTGTCGCTGTACGGTTTTTTGGGGTTTTCTCCTTCAATCAGTTTCTTGATTTTGGCCTGAACGCTGGCCGACGCGATGTCTTCACCGTGAAGCCGTTTGATGGAGCTGTTGAAGAAGTATTTCAGTTCGAAAATGCCCTGGGGGGTATGGGCGTATTTGTTGGTCGTAACCCGGCTGATGGTGGATTCGTGCATACCGATGTCTTCGGCGACATCCCGCAGGACCATGGGCTTTAGGTGGCTGACCCCCTTTTCGAAAAAATCCTGCTGAAATTTGAGGATGCTCTCCATGACCTTATAAATGGTTTTCTGGCGCTGATGGATGCTGCGAATCAGCCAGGCTGCGGAGCGCATCTTATCGCGAATGTAGTCCTTGGCATTGTCGCTGACATCGTGCTGCCGGGTGATGGCCTGTTTATAAAATGGGTTGACCCGCAATTTGGGCATGCCGTCGTCGTTGAGCACGATAACGAACTCCCCTTCGCTTTTATAGATATAAATGTCCGGTGTGATGTAATGGGGCGTTTCCTCGCTGAGCTGGCGGCCCGGTTTGGGCTCCAAGGCACGGATGACATTGACCGCTGCGACGACTTCCTCCATTTTCACTTTCAGGGCTTTGCAGATCGCCTTGAAATTTTTGTTTTCGAGGTGGTTCAAGTGGTTGGAGATGATGTCGGTGACCAGGCTGTTGTCCAGTTTCAGCAGCCTGGTTTGCAACAGGAGGCATTCCCTCAGGTCCCTGGCGCAAACACCCACCGGATCGAAGGATTGCATGGTTTCCAGGACATCCTCGACCATTTCGGTGGAAATGCCGCTTTGTTCACAAAGCTCCTCGACGGACAACTGCAGATAACCGTCCCGGTTGAGGTTACCGATGATCAAACTGCCCACCTGTTTTTCGATATCCGTGGGGGAGAGCATCAAGAGTTGCCAGAGCAGGTGATCGCTCAACGATTCCTTGGAGGCGACGAACGCCTCATACTGAGGAGCTTCCCGGCTTTCGAACTCGAAATTGACCTTTCCCGGGGAGTTGTATTCGTCGATATAATTGCTCCAGTCGATATCGTCGTTGATCTTCTCCTCAATCGTGACTTCCTTGGCCTCTTCGGCTGCGGCGGCCGGTGCCTCCTCGGCGTTTCCTCCATCTTTGGATTTGTCCGGCGCTTCCTGGACCTCTTCCAGGGTCGGATTTTCCTCCAGTTCCTGCTGGATCGTGTCCACCAGTTCCAGGCGCGAAAGCTGTAGCAGCTTGATCGCCATCTGAAGCTGGGGGGTCATGATCAACTGCTGTGTCAGTTTGAGTTGCTGTCTGAGTTCGATGGCCATATCAGAGTTCGAATTCGTTTCCTAGGTAGATCTGTCTGGCGATGGTACTTGACGCAATTTGCGCCGGTGTTCCGGATTCGATGATTTTCCCGTCGCTCAATATGTATGCCCAGTCGCACGCGCCCAAGGTCTCGCGAACATTGTGGTCCGAAATCAAGATCCCGATGTTACGCGCTTTCAGATGGGCGATGATGCTCTTGATATCGATTACCGCCAGCGGGTCGACACCGGCAAAGGGCTCGTCCAGGAGCATGAATGCCGGGTCGGTGGAAAGCGCCCGGCTGATTTCGAGCCTGCGCCGCTCTCCGCCGGACAATACTGCCGCCTTGGCGTCTGCCACATGCGATATTCCCAGTTCCGCGAGCAGGCTGTCGACCCGCTCGTTACGCTGACGCCGCGTCATTGGCAAGGTTTCCAGGATGGCCAGAATGTTCTGGCGAACTGTTAATTTCCTGAAAATCGACGCTTCCTGGGGAAGGTAGCCCACCCCTTTGCCGGCCCGTACGTGCATTGGATCATCGGTGATGTCCGTTTCGTCCAGAAATATCCTGCCGTCGTTGGGCCGGACCAGACCGACGGTCATATAAAAGGTCGTCGTTTTGCCGGCGCCGTTGGGTCCCAGCAGACCGATGACTTGCCCGCTGTCCACGTTCAACGTGACGCGGTCGACCACCTTACGGCCCCGGTATATCTTGACCAGCTCGCGAACGGATAACGTGGCCATCAGATGTTTCCCACAAATTCTATCACGCTATTCCAGCCCGGTCTCGGTTGGGAGAATCACGGCTTCGACCCGACCGTGCTCACCGCCTTCGACGGTAAACCGACCGTCGTCCCGATAAAAGGTGATGGTCTCACCGGAGATGGCGTTGTCCCCACTGGTCACGGTGGCACCCGGACCGGACAGAATCAGGACCCGTTGTGCTGTTATATATACTGCCTGCCGGGCGACGGCAAGCCTATTGTCCAAATTAATTTTCACATTGCCGGATGCCACCAATTTCTCCAGCGACTGTGCCGGCGATCCTTCTTTGGTGGACGCGTTGTCTTTTAAAAATATTTTGATGCTGTCTGCCAGAATTCGGGTTTCTCCCTGTCGGGCGTGTACGTCACCGATAAATTCGGCGGTGTTGTCGGCCGTGTTGGATATTAACCGGCGGGAAGAGATGTGGATTTTTTTCTCTTCGGACGGCAGCGGTCGGTTTGGATTTGCCGTTTCGGTCCGGCCGAGCGCCGGCAGCAAGAACCACCCCGCCAGAATACAGATGATGGACACACCTGCCGAAATTGTTTTAAAGTTGCAGGTCTTCACTGATGATGCCTTCCACCCCGTCTTCGAAACGGGTGATGTTGGTTTTCAGGTTGATGCTCATTTTACCGGCCTTCAATGAAAATGTCTGTCCGGTAATGATTACCGCCGAGTTGGCCCTCAATTGACGCGATTCGGGGTCGTAGTCCAGCGCATCGGTTTGTAAGCGGTACCGGCTGGTTCTGGCGTCGACCTTGCCGGACACCTGCACATGGCTGGATTGTGTGGAGACGGCGCCTCGTTCGGCAACCAGGTGGACATGGTCGCCGTCATCCATAAAAAATACGATGTTCGGATTTGTCAGCAGCACGGTCTCTTCAGATTCCATCAAAGAGGCCGATGCCGCTTCCAGGTGCCACTCCCGGATTCCGTTGCGGGTGGCCGTCTGGCGGATGGTCTTCAGATGCATATCCGCCTGTTCCTGGATGTGTTCGCGTACCGCCTGCGGACGCCGTGTCACCCGGCGGTAGCCGATGAACACCGCGATGGTGGCGGCCAGCGAGACCACAGCGACGATCAGCAAAAGGCGTTTGAGTAGCCGCGGTGGCATCATGCAAACAACCTGTCGATCAACGCGTCCCAATCACCACGGGCGTGTAGAATGCGTTCAGCGATTTCGCGCACGGCACCGCACCCGCCATTTGTGCGGGTAACCAGGGCGGCTGACTGTTTGACCCGATCATGGGCATCGCCCACGGCAATGGCCAACCCCACGCGTTTCATGATGGGCAGGTCCGGCAGGTCGTCACCGACAAATGCCGCCTGTGAAGCAGACAGGCCCGTCTCTTGGAGAATATCTGCCAGCGCCGCAGCCTTGTCCGCGACACCATCCTTGAGCAGGGTGATACCCAGGTTCCGGCATCGATGGACCAGGGCCATGGAGCGGCGTCCGGTGACAATACCGACCCGGATGCCGGCTTTTTCCAGCAGGCGGATACCCAGGCCGTCGCGAACGTTGAAAACCTTGGTTTCCTGTCCGGCGTCATCGTAGATGACCTGGCCCGTGGTCAGAACGCCGTCGACGTCAAGGAGCAGCAATTCAATCTTTTGGAGGCGCGTGTCTGTCATGGGCGGGTCTCAACAGACCACAGCGGCCCTGATGGCCTTGAGCTGTTCCAGAAGTTTCGGCAGTTTGTCCAGGGGTAGGGAATTGGGACCGTCACACAGCGCCTTGTCCGGATCTTCATGTACTTCCAGGAAAATGCCGTCGACCCCGGCGGCCATGGCGGCCCGGGCCAGCACTGGTGCGAATTCCCGTTGACCGCCCGAACTCGTACCCGCCCCGCCGGGCAATTGCACGCTGTGCGTGGCGTCGAAGATAATCGGGCAGCCGGTTTGTTGCATCACCCGGATTCCTCTGAAGTCCACAACGAGGTTGTTGTACCCGAAAGAGACGCCTCGTTCGGTGATCATGGGGGGTACACTGGAGACCGACCGGATCTTTTCGACGATATTGGCCATGTCCCAAGGTGCCAGAAATTGTCCTTTTTTTATGTTTACCGGCTTGCCGGTTTTGGCCGCCTCGACGATCAGGTCGGTCTGACGGCAGAGAAAGGCCGGGATCTGGATAACGTCCAGTACGTCCGCCGCCGGCGCGACCTCGCTGATTCGATGGACATCGGATATGATCGGAATGTCAAGGGTCGCTTTTATCTTTGCCAGGATTTTCAGTCCGTCATGGATGCCCGGACCGCGGTAAGAGGTGATGGCGGTCCGGTTGGCTTTGTCGTAAGAGGCCTTGAATGTGAAGGCAATGCCGATAGAATCGGTCAGTTCCTTGAGTCTGGCCGCAATTCGCAGGGTCATCGCTTCGTCTTCGATAACGCAGGGGCCGCTGATCAATGTAAACGGGAATAAACGCTTCATCGGCTCACATCTTGAAATAGGGTTAAAATCATATTTTCCTATGTATCCTCGGGTGGTTAAAAAGTCAAGATCTGAAAAATTGCACCTTGATAAGCGCTGTTTTAGCTGGTATTGTCACGCCGTTTGGTAACTGTCGTCAGCGGGACAATGGGTGGATGATCGCACCTGAAACCGGTGATCGGTTCCTGGTCGTTGGTGCATATCCCTTATAAGTCCTTCGGGCCTGCCCCGTGGGGCTGTTTGACGGTTTTCGATTCTTTATCAAAATCCGTTGGCCGACTGCTGACGGCTCAATTTTGTGGCAGGGGAGGGGTTTTTGAAGAAAAAAGGCGGCGCGTTCAAACCGATCCTGATGATTACCGTTGCGATGCTGATCAGCATCCCGGCAGTCTGGCTGGCCATCGTCCGGATGGAAGGGGCCGTTCCCAATCTGAATGTCGAGTTGGCGTCGCCGTTTATAGGGGCGGCGTCCACGGTCAACGTCACCGTGGACGATGCCGGCAGTGGCATTCGTAAAATCAGGATGGGCCTGCTGATCGAAGGCCGTGATGTGGAGATCATGCAGCGCTCGTTCCCGTCGGCCGGTTTCTTTGCCGGGGGACGCGAAAAGAAAGTACAGATCAGTGCGCCGATTTCGCCCCAGGTACTGGGGCTCAAGGACGGCAAGGGAATGCTCCGCGTGAAGGCCTGGGACTATTCCCTGCGCAAATGGGGTAAGGGAAACCAGGCCTTTCTGGAGAAGGAACTGCGGATCGATACCCAGGCACCGGTGATTGATGTTATCAGCCGGTCACACAATCTGAATCAGGGGGGCAGCGGGTTGGCGATTTACCGCATGTCCGAAAAATGCCCCCGCAGCGGTGTGACCGTGGGAGAGCGTTTTTTCCCGGGGTATGCCGGCCATTTTGCCGATGATTCGATCCACATGGCTTTTTTCGCACTGGACTACGAGCAGGGCAAGGGGACACGGATATCGGTCAGTGCCACGGATTTTGCCGACAATACGGCTGTTGCCGCACTAAACTACCATATCAATCCCCGATCGTTCAGAAAGGACGCAATCAAGCTGTCCGATCGGTTTTTCAATGCCAAAATGCCCGATTTCGAGCGTTATTTTCCTGAAATTGCCGATGGCAGCCAAACGGATCTGTTCCTGGCCGTCAACCGGGAACTGCGGCGCCTGGACGGTGAGGCCATTTTTGACGTCACCCAAACATCCGAGCCCGAGATCATGTGGGAGGGACCGTTTCTGCGTCTGCCGCGATCAGCCAACCGCGCCCGTTTTGCGGATCATCGGACCTACTTTTACGGTGGAAAGGTGATCGACCGGCAGGTGCACATGGGCATCGACCTGGCATCTACGGCCCGTGCCCAGGTACCGGCCGCCAATCGCGGCAAGGTGGTGTTTGCCCAAGATCGGGGCATCTACGGTAACACGGTCATTTTGGACCATGGTTTCGGGCTTTTCACCCTGTACGCCCATCTGAGCCGGATGGACGTGGCACCCGGTCAGATGGTCGAAAAGGGCGATATCATCGGTAAGACAGGCAAAACCGGCCTGGCTGGTGGGGATCATCTGCACTACGGCGCATTGATTCACCAGACCTATGTCAATCCGGTGGAATGGTGGGACGGCGCCTGGATAACAAACAATATCCGTTCAAAAATCGACAATGCAGGACCGCGATAGGAGCCGTTGCGTATATGGGAACCGCCGTCGCTAAAAAAACTGCCAGGAAATCAACGCAAGGATTCGATCCGGCGATGTGGTGGTCGTCACCGCCGAGGAGATGATCGATATGGTCGACTACGATGGCCCCGTATTGGCGGCTGCCTCCCCGTGAACAGGTATGGCGTACCGATGTCGAACACCCTTCGGACATTTATTGCCGTTCCGATACCGCATCTGATTGGAGAGTGGTTGCAGGACATACAGGCGCAATTGCAAAAGACAGCCTCGGATGTTCGCTGGGTAAAGAAGGCCAATATCCATCTGACCCTGAGATTTATAGGGGACATCGCACCAGGGCAGGTTGGAACCGTTGCCCGGGCCATGAACCGTTGCCTCATCGGCGGCATTCCTTTTCGTATAGCCGCCCGGGGAGCCGGTGTTTTTCCCAATCTGCGACGTGCCCGAGTGATTTGGGTGGGCTTGGATGGCAACACAAGCGCATTGGCCGCCATGCACGCACAGCTCGGATCGGCCCTGGCGCATGATGGTTTCAAACCCGAGCACCGGCCTTTCAGCCCGCATCTGACCATCGGGCGGGTACCCGGACGAATCGCCCCGGGACTTTTGCGAAAAGCGTTGCAACCATTGAGCAAAATGGCTTCCAGCGCATTTACCGTAGATCGTCTGGTATTGTATCGGAGCCGACTCAAACCGTCCGGTGCTGAATACTCGGTTTTGCACACGGCACGGTATATGTGACAAATTCGTAAAAAGTCGAAAATGACATGCTTGCTGGGTTGGGCTGCAATGACGTGTCAATGCATGCAGCAACGGGGCGAAGGCCTAACAGCCAATCGCCTGTTTCAGGAAAATGTTGGGCATTGATGCCCTTTAATGAGTGATGGGAGGTTTGCATGACCATTTCGCCAGATAAAGCCAAGGCAGTCGATTCCGCCATGGGTCAGATCGAACGCCAGTTCGGTAAAGGATCTATCATGAAACTGGGTGCCCGCCCCGTAGAGGATATCCCGGTTATATCCACCGGATCCATCGAGTTGGATCGGGCGTTGGGGATCGGCGGTCTGCCTCGCGGCCGGGTCATCGAAATTTTCGGCCCTGAATCATCGGGTAAGACCACTCTGGCCCTGCATGCCGTGGCCCATGCCCAGAAGCAGGGCGGCATCGCGGCCTTTATCGATGCCGAGCATGCCCTGGATACGGTGTACGCCCGCAAACTGGGCGTCAATTGCGATGAATTGCTGGTCTCCCAGCCCGATACCGGCGAACAGGCCCTGGAAATAGCGGACATGCTGGTACGCAGCGGTGCCATCGACGTGATGGTTGTCGACTCGGTGGCAGCCCTGGTTCCCCGGGCCGAGATCGAGGGGGAAATGGGCGACGCCCACATGGGCCTTCAGGCGCGTCTCATGTCGCAGGCCCTGCGCAAACTGACCGCCACCATCGGAAAGACCATGACCAGCGTGATTTTTATTAACCAGATCCGTATGAAAATCGGCGTGATGTTTGGTAACCCGGAAACCACCACTGGCGGTAACGCCCTTAAATTTTATTCTTCCGTACGGTTGGATATCCGTCGCATCGGGGCCATCAAGGACGGCCAGGATGTGGTCGGCAACCGCACCCGCGTCAAGGTGGTCAAAAACAAGATGGCACCGCCCTTCAAAGAGGCTGAATTCGACATCATGTACGGAGAGGGCATTTCCCGTGCAGGAGACTTGCTGGATGTGGGTGTCAAGTCCAACATCATCGACAAGAGCGGGTCGTGGTATTCCTACAACGGAGAGCGAATCGGCCAGGGCCGTGAAAACGTGAAGAAATTTTTTCAGGACAATCCCGACCTGTTCGATACCATTGAGGTGAAGGTTCGTGAAGCGGTGGGCCTTTTGGCGGCCGATGCGGATGGTGAGACACCCAAAGAGAAAAAGACCAAAAAATAAGCGATGATGAAGCCGCACGCCTGAGGAGATGGATATGACCGGCAATGAAATTCGACAACGTTACCTCGATTTTTTTAAAAAACACGGCCACCGGGTGGTCCGCAGCTCTTCCTTGATTCCCCAGGATGATCCCACGCTGCTGTTCACCAATGCCGGCATGGTGCAGTTCAAACGCACCTTCTTGGAAGAAGAGAAGCGCGATTATCAGCGTGCCACCACCTCTCAGAAGTGCGTACGGGCCGGCGGCAAGCACAACGACTTGGAAAATGTCGGCTATACGGCGCGGCACCATACCTTTTTCGAAATGCTTGGCAATTTCTCCTTCGGCGACTACTTCAAGGAAAAAGCGATCGATTTTGCCTGGGATCTGTTGACCAACGGCTACGGTCTACCGGCCGACAAGCTCTGGGCATCGGTTTATCTGGATGACGACGAGGCCTGGGATCTGTGGCACCAGCGCATCGGAATTCCCGAATCGCGCATGGTTCGCCTGGGTGAAGCGGAGAACTTCTGGGCCATGGGCGACACCGGTCCCTGCGGTCCCTGCAGCGAGGTCCATCTGGATCGGGGAGAGGCATACGGCTGCGGTCGGCCGGAATGCGATGTGGCCTGCGATTGTGACCGCTTTCTTGAAATATGGAACCTGGTGTTCATGCAGTTCAACCGCGATGACTCCGGTGCCATGACCCCGCTTCCCAAACCGAGCATTGATACCGGGCTGGGCCTGGAGCGGCTGGCATCGGTTCTCCAGGGCAAGGACACCAATTTCGAGACTGACCTGATCTACCCGATCATTCAGAAAACCGAATTGCTGGCGGAAAAAACATACGGTGCCAGCGATCCGGATGACGTGGCCATGAAGGTGATCGCCGACCACAGCCGGGCGGCGGCCTTTCTCATCGGCGACGGTGTGCTGCCGGCCAACGATGGAAGGGGGTATGTGCTGCGGCGCATATTGCGCCGGGCGATCCGATATGGCCGCAACTTGGGCTTGAAAAAGCCGTTTTTGCATGAAACCGCCAAAGTGGTGTTCGACATCATGGAGCCGGCCTATCCGGAACTCAAGGATGCATCGGTATTTATCACCAATGTGATCGAAAACGAGGAAGTGCGTTTTTCCGAAACGCTGGACAATGGCTTACGGGTTCTCAACGATTCCCTGGCGGAATTGCGTGTCAAGGGAGAGAACCAGGTGCCCGGCGACCTGATTTTTAAATTATACGATACTTTTGGGTTCCCGGTGGACATCGTCCGGGACGTGGTGCGCGACGAGGGGATGGGCGTGGATACCAACGGCTTTGAGGAGCGCATGGCGCAGCAGCGCAGGCAGTCGCGTTCCAAGATTACCTTTTCCGGCATTTCCGACGCCTATCGTCAGCTCAGTGCGGCCGGAGAAAAACCGGAATTCGTCGGGTACGGTACCCTTGCATGTGAAGCGCAGGTGGTGCTGCTGGTCAGCGGCAACGATGGGGTAGACCATGCCGAGGCCGAGGCCGAAGTGGAAGTGGTGACGACGGTTACGCCTTTCTACAGTGAGGCCGGCGGGCAGGTGGGCGACCATGGCTCCATTACCGCACCGGGGATGGAAATGGTGGTCACCGATACGATCAAAGACCCCACCGGCATCATTATCCACAAAGGTCAGGTGAAAAACGGACGCATCGAGAGCGGCCAAACGGTTATGCTGAACGTGGATAAAGACCGCCGGGCGGCGACAGCCCTCAACCATACGGCCACCCATATTTTGCATGCGGCCTTGCGCAAAGAACTGGGTGACCATGTGAAACAGGCCGGTTCCATGGTGGCACCGGAGCGGCTGCGCTTCGATTTCACCCATTTTTCCCAGATCGCCCCGGACGCCCTGGAACGCATCGAGGGTTATGTCAACGAGCGCATCCGGCGCAATGTTTCCGTAGACGTTGAAGAGATGGATATGGAGCAGGCCATGGCATCGGGCGCCACGGCGCTGTTCGAGGAGAAATACGGCGATCGTGTACGGGTCATCTCTATGGACGACTTCAGTCGCGAGCTGTGTGGTGGCACCCACACCTCCCGCACCGGAAACATCGGCCTGTTCAAGATTTTTTCCGAGGCCAGTGTGGCCTCCGGTGTGCGCCGCATCGAAGCCGTGACGGGCAGTGCCGCAGTAAGCCATATTCAGGCGACCAACCGGATCCTCCAGCAGGTGAGTGCGGCGGTCAAAGACAAACCGGACAACGTGGTTCCCCGGGTGGAAACCATGCTGGCCTCTTTGAAATCACTGGAAAAAGAAGCCGAACAGCTCAAGACCAAGCTGGCCGAAATACAGGCCGACGGCAGCGGGCAGGTCGAAGAGATCAATGGCGCAAAGGCAATCGTTCAACAGGTGACCGTGGACAAACCGGCGGCCCTGCGTGAATTGGCCGATCGATTTAAGGACCGCATCGGTTCGGGGATCGTGGTTCTGGGCTGTGAAAGTGGCGGCAAGGCATTGTTGATCGTGGTGGTGTCCAAGGATCTGGGGGATCGGTTCCATGCCGGGAAAATGATCAAGATCATCGCCGGTGAAGTTGGCGGCGGCGGGGGCGGAAGGCCCGACATGGCCCAGGCCGGAGGGACAAGGCCCGAGAATCTGGGTCAGGCTTTGGAGAAGGCCCGGGAGTTGATTCAGGCCGGTTAATTCGTGCCTATCCGGAAATGGCCAATTTGCCCGATATCTGCGTTGCGCGAAAAATTAACTCCTCGGAATATCAACCATATGCCTGTGGGTTAATTTTTCGTGCGCCTTGATCTCAACCAAATTTATCTGTTTCCGGACGGACACGAATCATTCAATCCCAAAAAACAAACACCCGCCATGACCGGTAAGCGCATGGCGGTTCTTTTATTTGTAAATTCAGTTAATTGTTTTCTTTCAGCGCCACTTCGATGACCATTTCACCCTTGTCGGTAACGATAGGGATGGCGATGATCGGCAGGCCGGAGGGATAGGAGACCTTATGTTTGCCAACCACCACGCTGGGTACGCTGATGGAGGTGCCCTCGGATGGGAAGTCGGTTTTGGCGTTGCCGGCGATCATGTTGGCGATTTCTCCGATGGCGTCGGTGCAGTCGTCGTCCAGCTCGGTGACTTCGTCACCAATGAGTGCGGATACCAACTGGAGGCCGATCTCTGTGGACAGGTTAATCACCACGCACCCGGTAACCGTCCCTGATAATCCGATGATGCTGCTGATTTCATACTCCGGGACATTGCCTTTTTTCAAGCTGGGTTTGCCCAGTTTGAACGGTACTTCGATCATGGTGCCAAAGAGTTTTTTTACCGCGGTGATGAAAGGATTGATGTATTTGACGTCCATTTTTCCCCCGTCTGGTGGTTAATTCGCATTCTCCTGCATTCACTGTGGCCGACGCCATTGGATGCTTCCGGAATTTTTATACATTGACCGAATTTATTCTTTCTTTATTCCTTGTCCGGTTCATTTTCGGCCGTGGCCCGGCGATTGGCGATACAGGCTTTACATCGGCCGCTTTCACGCCGACTTTACCATTTTACGAAAAAAATAAGGCGCGTGATTTATCCGGCTTTGAGCACGTCGATCATGTTGAAAACCTGTCCCTTTCGGCCGGCTTTCAATTGACGGGCCAGATAGCATACGGCGTCCATGGTGCCGGCGGCATAAATATCGCGTCCATTCACATTGTGTTTGAATTCGAAGGTCACCGTCCCATCCGCCGAGGTCAGTCGGTAGGTATGCCAGCCATGACCGGTCAGAAAGGATTCGGGGATGCCCCATTGGTCTCGCTGATTGGCCGGATCGCGTTCTTTGACGATATCCTCTGCCGCGAAATCGACACCCATTTGATTGAAATAATCGACCATGGCCTTGGCTGTGCCGCTGGTATCTGCCTTGCCGGCCTGGTGGCTTTCATGGACGCTCAGGTTGTAGCCGCTGAATATCCCCGGAAAGGTGTCGGCCGCATAAGCCATCATGGCCTGGAACCCGACGATTTGCTTGGCCATATTGGGCGCGATGATGGCGCATGTGTCCGACTTGCGTACCGTATGGACGAGGGCCTGCCGATCCCCGCCAGTGGTTCCCATGACAAAGGCCAGGCACTTGCGACAATAAAAATCGGCATTGTCGTTGACCGCTGCGGGATGGGTGAAGTCAATGCTGATGAAATCGTTGTGCTTTTCCCCAATGGCGGTCAGTCGATCATTCCGGTTTTGGGGGCTGATCAGTTCGAAGGCTGTATTTTTGATCGTACAATGGCTGTCGGTGATTTCGGGGCCGGTAAGGGAGTAGGGCAGCAGGTTTACACGACTGTCAGACAGGGCGTGTCCGGCGATGACACCGGCCACTTGCCCAGGTAATCCATTGATCATGATATTAATCGGTTTCATCGGTTTTTCTCCACCATGGTTTGTTCGGCGTCCGCTAGCGATCCCCATTTCGATAGACGCCAACAGAGTTATGTCCGCTTTTCGGACGGGCAACGTGATCATTTCCGGATGGGTACTATTTAACCTAAATTGATCTTTTGGGCAACGTTCACCAAACCGGCCGGCCCGCCGACGGCCCGCAGGTGGTCGGGAAGCATGGCCACCGCCACTGGAATCCAGCGTTCGAATTCGGATTTGTGTTTTTTTCGGGTCAAAAAGCCGAAGGCGCCTAACATCTGCAGGTTCCTTGCAACCGCGGCGAAATGGTACCCGCGAATAAAGGTGTCCGCGCAAACGGACAGGTGCCGGACGGCCTGACCGACAGCATAATCCAGCAACCTGTGCTGAAGTTTCTGGTCCAGCCGGGCATAGGGATCGATGAGCAGTGAAGCCAGGTCGTATTGCACCGGGCCGGGGCGGGCCCCCTGAAAGTCGATGAAATAATGACGACCCTTGCACAGCATGATGTTTCTGGACTGCATGTCGCGGTGGATCAAACCGTGAGCGCCGCAGTCGATCACCGACTGTGCCAGGTTTTCAAACTCCGGCGACAGATCGTGATAATTCACGTCCATGTCCAAATAGCCGTTTAAAAACGCGTCGACAAAATAGCGGCACTCCTTTTCCAGGATCAATTCACGGTCGTATGCACGGCTCTGGCAGGTCCAGGCGGGGTCGAAACCCATGGCCGCCTGGGTCGTCAGCTCAATCATCGTGTCGATTACCGCTCGGTAGGCGGTTTCGATGCGCGTTTCCGAATGGTGGCGCAATGCCAGTTGCTGAAGATGCCTGTCTCCCAGGTCGTCCATGATCACCAGCCCGCAAGTCGCTTCGTGGGCGTGTATTCGGGGAACGGGCAGGCCGCTTGCGGCCAGGTGATTGCCGATATGAATGAATGCATTGACCTCACTGCCGGGCAGGGGCAGGCTGATGCCGTGATCCGCCATGACCAGGCGGTGATTTCCGGATTTCAGGCGCCACCAGCGTCGATCGGAACCATCACCTTCCATTCGACGGGATTCGACGGGATCGATGGGATGTCTGCCGAAAGCCGTCTGGAACGCATCCGGTGCCAGGGCCTTGATCACCGCCTCCCGATAGCGTTCCGGATTGCCCATGTCCTGCCAGTAGTGACCGTCCACCACATGGGCGCGAATGACAAGTCCTTTGCAGAGCATCCCCTGGTAGACAACGACGATGTCACTGAATCCGGTTGCGGGGATGTGGCGGATCGTTTCTGGGTCAAGGATGTGGATACCGGTGAAAGCCAGTCGCCGACAAGGCTGCCCGGGGCGCCGGCCGGCGATTCGAGCAAAACCCATCACACGCCCTTGGGAATCCACCCACACCTGATTGAAATCGGGGTGGTCATGCATGACCAGGGTTGCTGGGGCATTGTGTTCCAAATGGCTGCGGTAGGCCTCGGCCAGGTTGATGTCGGTGATAATGTCCGCGTTGACGACGATAAAGGGATCCTTTCCCCAAAAACCTTCCAGACGGCGAATAGCGCCGCCGGTGCCCAGGATTTCCCGTTCAATACGGATCTGTACGGGGATTCCGAAATCGTTGTCGGCCAGGTAGGCCTGAATGGGTTCTGCCAGATGGTGGGCGTTGACGGCCACGGCGGTACAGCCGGCCCTTTTCAGATCGGTGATCATGCGGCCCAGAACGGGTATGCCGTTGACGGGGAACAGTGCCTTGGGCAGGACCTGTGTATACGGGGCCAGGCGGGTCCCGAATCCGGCGGCCAGAACCAGTGCTTTCACAATCTTGACAGATTCAGGTAGGCCTGGATCAAAGATTCGAAATGAGCGATCTGGTTTTGGCTTTCGCGGTCGCGGATGCCATTGGCCGAAAAGAGGCTCAATCCATTGGCATAATTGATTTTGGAGACGGATTCGACCAGGTCGATCTTTTTGTTTTTGATCATTTGGTTGCCCAGGGTTTGAATTTTCTTGAGTTTGTCTTTGGTTTCCAGCTTGGTTTTGCGATTCACTTTCAAAAAGTGAAGAACCACCTTGTAGGATTCGAAATAGGGTTTGAGGAAAGCGGCGAACAATTTCAGTTTGCGCAGACCCGAGGATGTGATCTGATAACTGTCCGGTATGGTTTGATGCGGCATGAGCATGGCGTCATTGATGAACGATTTGATCGTTTTTCTGACATAATGCACCGGCGGGCGATCCAGGTCGAATGCGAATTCGTATTTAAAAAAATCCTGCAGAAACTGGTACTCGGTGTGCAGATCGGCAGCACAGAACTGGAACGCGTCTTTTTTCAAAATGGCCAATGCGGTCATGGCAGCCGGCACGAAATAGGAAATGCAGTTGTTTTTGTAAAATTCCAACAAGGGACGTTTGGCCGGATTGATTGCGTATTCGGCCGGATGGTCTTTTCCCTGCACATTCTCGGTGGATCGGTCGATCACTTTTCGCGACAGATAGCGTTCGATGGCGTAGTCGATGGCACCATCCGGGTTGAGGATGATCGTGTCGGCCAGTTTGGCGTGTTGCGAGTCGGCAAAGCCAAGATATGTATTGACCCCTTCCAGAAGCTCCGCATGGCTGAAACGGAGTTTGGGATTGTTCAATATGGCCGCCGCCACAAGACCGGGGGCCGTCACCACGGTCTGTTTGTCGATGGCGTTGATGATGCGCCACCCCAGATTCCGGCACAGGGCGTTGACTTCTTTCTGGGGTATGCGTTCCAGGGGGACCGGATACTCGGCGAGCAGGTCCCGGATTGAGATCGGTTCGTGAAAATTAATGTAGATTTTTCCGTACCGTTTTTTGAGAAAGCGCCTGGCACGGATTACCTGGATCAGGCTCTCGGCCTCCTTCTTGCCCCCTTCCACCTCATGAATATAGGCGTGTTCTTCGATGATGCGGTCATAACCGATGTATACCGGCACAAAGATCATATCCTCGCAGGCGCCATTTCGAAAAGCATTCAACAGGATCGATACCAGCCCCAATTTGGGCATAAGCAATTTTCCTGTGCGGCTTCGCCCACCTTCGATGAACAATTCGATATTGAACCCTTCCTGCAGCAGTTTATGAATATAAGCAGAAAACACGCGGGCATACAGAACCGCTCCCCGAAACGTTCGTCGCAGGAAAAATGCACCGCCACCCCGGAAAATGGGCCCCAGCGGCCAGAAGGAGAGGTTTTTGCCCGCGGCGACATGGGGGCAGGGCATATTGTTGTGATACAGGACATAAGACAGGATCAGATAATCGATGTGGCTTTTATGGGAAGGGATCAGAATCAGCGGCCCCCTCATGGACATGGCCTTGACCCGCGCCAGGCCGGCTTTGTCGATCACCGCACCATCGAACATGGAATTGATGAGCCAGCCGACCACGGAAGACATAACACGAATGATGAAGGGACTGTAGCGCGCAGCGATTTCGTCCAGGTAGCCGTCGGCATGCTTGCGGATTTTGTGGATGGGTTCCTGGCGGGATGCGGCATGTTTTTTGATGAATGCCTGCATTGGGTCGCTGGTGAGGATGGCTTCCTTGATCTCTTCGTTGGATTTCAATACCGGACCGGTAATGCTTTGGCGATGCCGATTGTGTTGGAGGCGTAACTGCCGCCGAAGTTGAAGGGCCTGATAGGCGGTGGACCGCTCTCGATGGATGCTTTGCGCCAGCCATTGCTGCAGGTTTACAGGTTGTGACCATTCGACGAATATTTTTCCAGGGAACCGGATCAGCGTCACGAACTTGCGCAGCATTCCCGGCCGTTGGGAATTTCCGAAAAGCAAATCGATCAGGCTGGGAACCGCAGGTAGCGGCCGTTTACTGAAAAACATCAACTGCGGTACCAGAAAGATGGGGCGGTCGATGGTTTGCTGCATCTCGATCAGATAGCACAACGGATCGACGGCTTCTTTCACGAACCGGCGATAAAAGCCCTTGGGTTCCACCAGTGCAAGCATGGCACAGGACTCAGACAGCATGGCGCGGCGGTAATAGTCACTGCGGTAAGGATTCTTGATGCGTCGTTTGCGAATCAGTTCGTCCAGGTATGTCAGGCATGTGCGCAACACCCGCGACATCGGCTGCCAGAAATAGAAATTCGTATCGATGGCCAGTTGTGGCACCGGCAGGTGCAATTGCCGGCAGCGGGTATGGGCGAAGAGAAATTCGAAGCGGCTTTTATATTTGGTAGTGTATACGATGATGGCATCATCGGAGATATGGCTGATGACGTCCGCCTGCTCCTTTCCCATGAAAACACCGGAGAAGAGACGTTCCAACAGGGACCCGGACAGGATTCCGGTTGGTGACGGCAGAAAATAAAAATAATGATCGCGTGAATTATCCAGTAACCGATTGAACCACCGACGCACGCAACGGGACGCGGAGGTTATGGGATGTTTTTTTTGATTCGTCATAATATGAGAATGTTAGGATCTAAAGGCGTGGATGTTGATGATAATCTGAAAAAATAACAGATGCCTCGAACCTTTGCAATGGCATATTCACCGGAGAAAAATAAGCTTGCGCTGATCGTTCTTTTATGTTATCAGCTTGTGAATTGACAGCGGCCCTAATTTATATTTATGTGTTTGAAATTATTTAGAAATTTAAAAGATTCCCAGTTTTCCGGAAAGTGCAGGAGAAAACGATCACCAAATACATTGACATTCCGGCAGGCTCACCCACGGAAAAGTCGATGACATTATTTTCATCAGTCCAACTACAAAAAAAGGTTATTAAGGAGGAAAATTCTCTATGAAAACGTTAATTGGTGGTGCAGTGGCAGCCGTTCTCGGCCTTATTGGATTGTCGGTATGGTTTGGTGCATTTCTTCAGCTTCTGGCCGGTGCAATTCCGGTAATGCTGTTGCTTGGTGGTGGACTGGCGCTTTACCTGGGATTCGACGAACTCAAAGATACTTGGAAAAAAGATGAGGGCGTTGCGGACACCGTTGCTGCCAATGACGATGCCGAAAAATACAAAAAAGAGATTGAGGACCTCAAAAAAGAGATCGAAACGCTGAAATCCGAAAAATAGTCGTTTCCTGTCCATTCACAAGACAACGATGATAAAGCCCCGTTCGGCTTGCCGACCGGGGCTTTTGTTTCTTCCGTTCTCTGTTTTTCTCTGGCAACGCCTTTCACCCATGCAAGCATCGTAAGCGTTCTGACCCGTGAACAGGTCCCAGGCACCAATGGTCAACAAGCACATATCAAACGCCTGGTACCGAGGCGTTTGATATGTGTTCACCCATGGTTCGATAAAGCCATACGCTTTCGGCCCTGGTGCGGTAGGCGGACAATGACGCGTCCCAACCGGCGGCGATATCGGCCACTGGAACCCCCGCTTCTATCTGGTAACGGACGCTTGGATCACCCAGAATGAGATCCATGGGCAGCCGTTCGTATTCATACTCGTAGGGTGGTGGTTTATATGCGAATGCTTCGGGATACAATCGGTAGGCGGCCCGATAGAGGTCCAGTGACAATAACAACGGCCGATAAGTCAATGGATCGGTGATATGTATCTGAAAGCCGCGACAGCGCTGGTTGACCCATTTGTTTGCTGTCGGTTCGAATTCGACCACGCGAAGAACCACACCGTTGAGTGATTGCGGGTCGATGGCCGCGGCAATCCGTTCGGGATCGAAGAACGGGGCTCCGAAAATTTCGAACGGTTGGGTCGTGCCCCTGCCTTCGGACACATTGGTGCCTTCCCAGATAACCTGACCCGGGTAGACCTGGGCCGAGGCAGGCGTCGGCAGGTTGGGGGAGGGAGCGATCCATGGCAGACCGGTGTCGTTGAAGGTCATATCCCGCTTCCATCCCTGCATGGAAACCACATCCAGGTCACAGCCAATCCCGAAAACGGAATTGAACAAAATCGCCAGCTCCCCGATGGTCAGGCCGTGCCGCATGGGAATGGCGTACCGCCCGACAAAAGAGGTGTATTCGGGGTGGAGCAGGTTGCCTTCCACATGAACGCCATCCACGGGGTTGGGGCGATCCAGAACCACGATTTTTTTGCCGGTTTGCCGGATCGCCTCCATGCAGTAAGAAAGGGTATATACGAAAGTGTAAACCCGTGTGCCGGCATCCTGTAGGTCAACCAGCAGGATATCAATGGGGGCCAGCATATCATTGCCGGGCTTGCGGGTCTCGCCATACAAAGAGAATACGGGCAGACCGGTGGCGACGTCTTGCGTGTGGTCCGATTCGATCATGTTATCCTGCTTTTCGGCGAAAAATCCATGTTGGGGGGAATAGAGGGCCTTGAGTTGCCCGTTGAAGGCCTCGCCGATGCGAAAGCGTGCATGGATGTACCGGCTGTCCACCGAAGCCGGATTGCACAAAAGTCCCAACCGTTGGCCGGTAATCCCATCCGGCGGTGTTTCCAGAAACACCTCAAGTCCTGTTTTTACCTGCGTCATTGTGTGTGTCCGCTTTCCGGAAGGTTCATCGTCTTCGCCTGATTGTCTGGTAAACGGCATATGCTTTAACACAGTGCTGGTATCGGTAAAAGTCGAAAACCAAATCCCTTGACACGGCACAAATTAGAAAATATGTAGAACCGATTCTGATCGGATCTTCCAAGACAGGCCGCCCCATTGAGGACATCTCCACGCAGGATTTCGCCTTTAGCCGGCCGGCACCGTTCAATTCATTACCTTGAGAAGGACGCATACAATCGTGGAACTGGATCTGCGCGGCATCGTTATTATCGTCGGGGCATATGGCAGCGGAAAAACCGAGGTGTCTATCAATCTCGCCGTACACATGAACCAAAAAGGTGTCGCAGTGCGATTGGCTGATCTGGATCTGGTCAATCCCTATTTTCGAAGTCGGGAAGCCCGCCGGATGCTTGACCGGCAGGGCATCGACATGGTTTTGCCCGAAGCCCAGTACATGCAGGCCGATCTGCCGATTCTGACTCCCAAAGTATCGGGGATGCTTCGCCGGCCCACCGGGCTGACCCTGCTGGATGTGGGCGGGGATGATGTGGGGGCAACGGTTCTGGCGGCCCTGTCCGACCCCTTGGCGGATCAGGAACCACAAGTCCTGCAAGTGATCAATCCGCATCGCCCCTACACCGATACCGTCCAGGGGTGTCTGGATATGCGCAGCGCAATCGAAGAAAAGTCCAAGACGCGGGTTACCGGTATCGTGGGCAATGCCAACCTGATGGAATCGACAGGCGAAAAAGAGATTCTCGAGGGTTACGATTTTGCCGGCCGGGTGGCCGCAAGGGCAGGTATCCCCCTGATGTTTATCACTGCCCCGGCAGCTCTGTTGACCGGGATGGATAAAAAGAGTATGCAGTGCCCGGTGCTTCCTTTGAAGCGGCAGTTGGTCCCGCCCTGGAAGCAGGCGGATGTATTGTAACCACCGGGATGAAACCTGCCGCAACTATCGGATTTTACATGAATCCGCCAACAGTGATCCCATGCAACAAGGAGTAGCGATAAATGGCTTATCAACACAATATCGAAAAGGACCGGTGCAAGGGTTGCGGCCTATGCATACCCGTATGCCCCAAAAACGTCCTTGAAATATCATCCCAGGTAAATGCAAAGGGGTATTTCCCCGTTTATCAAGCGCGTCCGGAGGACTGTATTCATTGCACCCTGTGTTGCATCATGTGTCCGGACGTGGCGATTACCATTTCCGAGAGCGCCGCCTGAAATCCCTGATGGTGTAAAGTGTCGTCTCGAAATGGTTGCATAGAAAAAAATGCTTCGCTTTCGGGCCGTTTTCCGCCTTGTTGGCGGATTTGATTCGGTGTTCTCCGGTCCCTGTTGAGATCAACGTTGCAGCGCATAAGCAGCATTCATGGAGGAAACTATGGCAAAGGTATTGATGAAGGGAAACGAGGCCATCGGCGAAGCGGCCATCCGAGCCGGTTGCCTGAACTACTTCGCGTATCCGATTACCCCGCAGTCCGAGGTGGCCGAATATCTCGTGCGACGCATGCCCGAGGTGGGCGGCGTATTTTTGCAGGGTGAGAGCGAAGTGGCGGTGGGTTATATGTTGTTCGGTGCTGCCGGGGCCGGTGAAAGGGTGTTTACCACCTCGTCCAGCCCGGGTATCAGCCTGATGAGCGAAGCCATTTCATATATCGCCGGGGCGCAGTGTCCGGCGGTTTTCGTAAACATCGTGCGTGGCGGTCCCGGGTTGGGCGGTATTCTGCCTTCCCAGGGGGATTATTTCCAGGCGACCAAGGGCATCGGGCACGGTGACTGCCGTATGCTGGTATTGGCGCCGGCCAGTGTTCAGGAAGCCGTGGAGATGGTGATGGAAGCCTTTCCTCTGGCGGAAAAGTATCGCAATCCGGTGATGATCCTGGGAGACGGTCTGATCGGTCAGATGATGGAACCGGTGGAGTTTCCCGATGATTTGAAGACGGAACCGTCCGATAAGAACGGCTGGGCCTCCAACGGCATGGATCACCGCGGCAGCAAAACCCGCAACCTGGTCAAATCGCTGTTTCTGGATCCAACCGAATTAAATGGTAACAATCTCGAACTCAAGGCTAAATACGACCGCATGCAAGTCGAAGAGGTCCGTTCCGAGGCGTATAATACGGATGGGGATTACCGTGGCCTGATCGTCAGTTTCGGTACCATGAGCCGTGTGTGCCGCACGGCCATCGATATGCTCAAGGAGGAGGGGATCGAAGTCGGCATGATTCGTCCTCAGACCCTGTTTCCATTTCCTGAAAGAGCCATTGCGAATGCCGCGCTGGCTCCCTCGTGCAACCATGTGTTGAGTGTCGAGATGAACATGGGCCAGATGGTCGAAGATGTTCAACGCTGCGTTCAGGGCCGGCGTCCCGTGAGCTGGTACGGAAAATGCGGTGGGGAAATCCCCACACCGGAAGAGATCATCGAAGTGACCAAAGAGCGCATCGGCTGACGGCCATCCGACCCTCTGGGCGGCTGCCAGGCATCAACGCAAGGAGTAAATAAAATGGGAAAAACCTTTTCAAGACCAAAGGCCCTCACCGACGCCCACACCCACTATTGCCCAGGGTGCACACACGGCGTGATCCATCGGCTGGTAGCCGAGGCCATTGACGAATTGGGTATCCGCAAGCGTACCGTGGGTATCGCTCCGGTGGGATGCGCCGTAATGGCATATAACTATTTTGACTGTGATTTTCAGGAGGCGGCTCATGGGCGGGCGCCGGCCATGGCCACGGGCATCAAACGGGTGCGGCCCGATCTGATGGTTTTCACCTACCAGGGAGACGGGGATCTGGCCAGTATCGGCATGGGAGAGATCGTTCACGCGGCCAACCGCGGGGAGAAGTTTACCACCATCTTCGTCAACAATGCCATCTACGGCATGACCGGCGGCCAGATGGCACCCACCACCATGCCGGGTCAGCGCTCCACCACCTCACCCTTCGGCAGAAAAGTGGAGGATGTGGGCATGCCCATCAAGGTAGCCGACCTTTTGGCCGCGTTACAGACGCCGGCTTACATTACGCGGCAGACCGTGATCCGACCAAAATATATCAAAAAGGCCAAAAAAGCGATCAAGCAGGCTTTCATCTACCAGATGGAAAACCGTTGTTACAGCATGGTGGAAATCGTCAGCAACTGCCCCACCAACTGGGGGATGACGCCCAAGGACTCCGTCGATTGGACGGAAAACACCCTGCTGGAATATTATAAGCTGGGAGACTACAAGGTCCCGGAATGATCCATCGTATCGTGTCCATTCATTTTTAGTGTCCGTCCAGAAATAGGCAAACTGGTCATTTTTGGATGGGCGCCATTTATGGACGGACACCGGCCAATGGGATCGCCCTTGAAGGAGGTAGCATGCAAAGCGAAGTCATGTTCGCCGGGTTTGGCGGACAGGGAATATTGTTAATCGGTAAAGTCCTGGCCCACGCCGCCATGGAAGAGGGCTACGAAGTGGCCTGGATCCCTTCCTACGGACCGGAAATGCGGGGTGGAACAGCTTATTGCACCGTGGTGATCAGCGACCGTCCCATCGGATCGCCCATCATCAAAAAACCGCTGCACCTGGTCGCCATGAATGGACCATCATTGGAAAAATTTGCGCCCACGGTAAAATCTGACGGTGTTGTTTTCGTCAACAGCTCCCTGATACCCTTTGGTGTCGAACGCAGTGATGTGGATGAGTTGCGGGTGGATGTGGTGGGTATCGCCAAGGCCCTGGGCAGTGTCAAGGCCGCCAACATCGTCGCCCTGGCCGCATTCGTGGCACGCAGTAAAATTGTGTCCTTAGAGACCCTTAAATCCTGTGTAAAAAAAGAATTCAGTAAAAAACCCAAACTGATTCCCTTGAATATGGATGCCGTGGATGCCGGTGTGAATGCCGCCCGGGCCTAGTCGTATCGATTCAAGCCATGAACAAGCCATGAACATGAACAAGCCATGAAATTGATGATCCCCGACTATATTCAGGCCATTTCCCCCTATGTTCCGGGTAAGCCGCTGGAAGAACTGGAGCGCGAATACGGCATCTACAACTCGGTGAAACTGGCCTCCAACGAGAACCCCTTGGGGCCCAGCCCCAAAGCGCTGGAGGCCATCCGGGAAAGGCTTTCAAACCTGCACCGCTATCCCGACGGCGCAGGACACGATCTGGTCTGTAAGATTGCCGAGCGGCACGGTGTGACACCGGACCATATCGTCATCGGCAACGGTTCGGACGACATTATCGCCATGCTGATTCAGGCCACGGTCCGCCCGGGTGCACGGGTCATTGTTCCCCATCCCTCCTTTCTCATGTACGATATTTCGGCCACCGCGGCCGGAGCCGTTGTGGACCGGGTGCCTTTACAAAACCTGACTATGGATCTTGCGGCCATGGCCCGGCAGGTGTCCGAAGATACACGCCTGTTGTTTGTGTGCAATCCGAACAATCCGACCGGCACGGTCGTCTCAAAGAGCGATTTTAACAATTTCATGGAGCAGTTGCCGGACCATGTGATTGTGGTGGTGGATGAGGCCTATATCGAGTTTGCCAGGACCGCCAACTGTCTTAAAACCGGCCGGCCCGAGGATATGAACCGGCCGCTGGTGACGCTGCGGACCTTTTCCAAAGCATATGGCCTTGCCGGATTGCGGGTGGGGTACGGGGTCATGCCAAAAGAACTGGCCGGTATACTTCATCGGGTGAGACAGCCCTTCAACGTCAATTTGCTGGCCCAGGCAGGCGCGGCGGCAGCGCTGGATGACCAGGATTTTTTGCAGCGTACCGTGAGCCTCGTCCACAAAGGCCTGGACAGCCTGCACGCCGCCCTGGACCGAATGGGGCTTGGGTACTTTGCCAGCGATGCCAACTTTTTCCTCATTGATGTCGGACAGCCTGCGGATGCGGTCTTCGAAAAAATGCTGGCAAAGGGTGTGATTGTCCGTTCCATGCGCTCTTACGGATTTTCCGAATATATCCGTGTAAACGTGGGGCTGGAATCTGAGAACAAACGTCTGATCGAAGCGCTGAAAGCCGTGCTCCTGTGATGGCAAGCGCAAGGATATATCTGAAATGGGCCAATCGCCTTCGCTGTTGATCACCATTGACGGACCCGCCGGTGCGGGCAAGACAACGGTCAGCAAAATGCTGGCACAAAAGCTGGGATACGGCTATCTGGACACCGGTGCATTGTACCGCGGGGTCGCCTACGAAGCCTTGACGGCTGGAATTACGGCCGAGGACGAACGCGGGTTGGCAGGTCTTTGTGAAAACCTGAGACTTGAATTCAAAGCGGGGCGCCTGATTTCCAGGGGGGTGGATATCAACGACCGCATCCGTTCTCCGGAGATTACCATGCTGGCGTCGGCCGTTTCCGCCCGCCCGATGGTGAGGCAGGCGCTGCTGGACTTGCAGCGGACCCTCGGGAAACGCAAGGCAATGGTGGCCGAAGGCCGCGACATGGGAACGGTCGTTTTTCCTGATGCCGATCTCAAGTTTTTTCTGGACGCCGCCGCAAGGCAGCGGGCCAGGCGACGCTACGAACAATACCGTGGCCAGTCAGGGCAGTCTCTTGAACAGATTGAGCGGGACATCCGCCGACGGGACGCCAATGACAGCAGTCGGGATATCGCTCCGTTGCGACCGGCCGCCGATGCGGTGATCATCGATTCGACGTCCATGGATGCGAGGCAAGTGGTCGAAAAAATGATTTCATATATTTTGTAAACGAAGACATTAGAAAAAATAATCCAAATGTACCAAGGGGAACACCAAAAATGGATCAATCTCCTGAACCGGAGGATCGAAGAAAGTATGAAGCTGAGTTGGTCAACGACATCTGACAAAGTGATGTGATGCATGGATCCAAGTGATGGTCGATCAGAAAATACGAAAGACCTGCCTGGTTGCCTTTGATTGTGGGAATCAACACTCGTCCAGCAGGATTTCGGTCAAGTTACAGTGTACCGCCTTTGATATCGGATGTCGCGCGGGCTTTTCCGTCCGGCATGGCGGGCAAACTCAGTTTACACCTTCAACTGTCACCCCCGATTGCGCAATTTTTTTTGAAAATCAGTGAAAATGAGTGAAAATAGATGAATTTCGTGCCTTGTTCGATCCATTCAGAGTTGCTATAAACTGTATCAAGTGATCGATACCTGTTCTGCTTTTGTATTCCCGGAGACTGCCTCCGGTGCGATCCACAGGCGTTTCGGTGAGGATAAC
>PDWJ01001531.1_pt1 | contig 32001 bp, 25 predicted proteins | sample 1430881 | NCBI WGS metagenome assembly PDWJ01 (sample SAMN01162460, study PRJNA174530) | Oral metagenome, whole genome shotgun sequencing project. | biome: Marine environment; feature: Marine mammal; material: Swab sample of the gingival sulcus; isolation source: swab sample of gingival sulcus...
CGCCTATTTTACAGCATCACAAATGCTAAAACATTGGAGGTACATGCTCATGACATTCTCATGCCCAAATTATGATTACAATACGGGAAAATGCTGGAGAGTCAAAGCTGAATGCGTACCGGGACGACCGGAATGCGTGCTGTCTAAGTCGATTACATTCAGCGACAACCTCGAAACCAGAATCAAAACGGCCGCGTTAGACAAACAATTTCAAGGTTATAATCTCGAAACTTTTGAACGTCAGTTCAACGGCCCCATCTTTCAATGTCAGATGTTCCCCATCTTTTTCCATCAGATTCGCCGTAAGCGCCTTTTGTACTGCAAAAGCCGTACTGAATTCCGCACACTGTTCGCCTGCGCTGGCATTGTAGAGCCTGAGAATAAGCGCATCTTCCTTTTCAGCTTTTTTGACGGTTTCCAGGATGATATTGGGATTATCGATTTGGAAAAACGACCAGATCTGACTCAAGCCCGATTGACTTTTAACGAATTCCGCGGTGAGCGGAATGTTCAGATCGTAGCCGTGCCTGACCACGTTTTCGACCGTAAAGCTTCCCTTATACGGTAAAAAGGCGTAGGTAAAATCATGCCGTCCCATATCGGCTTCCGGATCAGGCGCTTTCGCCGATTTCAGCAGCGTCAGACGGAGGTCCGACCCTTCGGCATCATAGCCGTATTTGCAGTTATTCAAAAGGGCTGCGCCAAAACTGCCATCATCGAGAGCCACCCATTTATGCGCGCAGAATTCAAATTGGGCGCGGTCACCGAACGTATTGTTATGAGTGTTCCGTTCAACATGGCCATATTGAATCTCGCATTTGACCTTTTCAGCATGAACCTGGACCGGAAACAGGACTTTGAGCAATTGATGCTCTTCCTGCCATTCAACGTGTGTGACAAAATCGATCCGGTGATGGGCCGCATAGAAGATGATATCTTGCGTCAAGGTCGAAGATTTGCCGATCCGATAGCTATTTCGGATCTGGAGAAATGCTGGGCCATCGGAAACCACCTCAGTCGCAAGCAGTCTTGTTTCGTCTTTCAATTTGAGCCGGTAATTCACGTCGATGTCCCAGGCGTCCCAGCGAACCGGCACATCTTCGGCAGTTTGCAGTGTATTGAGGGCCATGCCGGATTTGACATACTCTTTTCCGCTATCAGCACCGATCAGACTGACAATTCTCATCGCCTCGTCAAAACGAACCTGATAAAATGGTGTTTCCAGATAAGAATCTTCGTAGCAGAAAGGACTATTCTCCTCCGATATGGAATGCGATTCAAGATAATAAACCTGCCCTCCCATAGCCGGCACATCGACCAAAGCAGTATATTCCGATTTCTCATCAAAGGTTTTCGTTTTTTGAAGCGGAAAGTGTTGACCATTTGTCCTCAGGCAGCATGGTTCTGAGACATCCTGCCAGTGGGGCAGAGAAACTTTGGAATGTCGTGCCCATGAAAGAGTATTCAAACACAGAACCGGCTGCGTGCCTTCCGATGTGTCGAAAAGGCCGAACAGGGCTTCTTTGGCTGTCTGTGATACGGCAAACAGGGCTCGATCTGTTGCGTGATAGCTTTCGATAGCATCGTCGTAGACTTCTTTAATTGACGATCCCGGAATAATGTCATGGAACTGGTGAATGAGCAGAGTTTTCCACTGTGCCAGCAATTCTTTGGCTGGATAAGGAATTCCGCCCGTCTTGCCGGAAAGAGCGTGATACACACCCGGCATCGCCAGGGTCGACAGCATTTCGGTTTCTCGCAATGTGTATTCCAATCGCCGATTCCACATCTTCGTTTTGGCCTGCGAAGTATAGGTCCCACGATGAATTTCCAGATATAATTCTCCGTGCCATTCGGGGAGCAGGTCGGTCGTTTCATCGAAAATATCGGCGAGAGCGTCTGAGACCGTTGTCCATGAGACTTTCGGACAGCCCTCCAAATCATTCAATCGTCTGGCGAGTTCCAGGTCGGCCCGCATCGTGCCACCGCCGCCATCGCCCTCTCCGACCGGAAGAATGACGCCGGATTGCACCTCTTTATGTTGGACATGGTTCCAGGCGTCAAAGATGTAATCGGGAGTGATCTTGCCGTTATAGCCGGATTTTCGTGCCGTGATATAGTGGGTTTTAACCGCTGTACCGTCGATGCCGTGCCACAGAAAGGTGTCATAAGGAAAACGGGTCGTATCGTTCCAATTGATTTTACTGGTGACAAAGTAATCGATCTCGCAGCCTTGCAGAATTTGCGGCAAGCTTGCGGAGTAGCCGAAAACATCCGGCAGCCACAAGGTATCGCCGTGATAATCGAGCAGCGCTTCTGTGGTCAGGCGTCCAACGAGAAACTGGCGGACCAGAGATTCTCCGTTCGGAATGTTGCAATCGGCTTCGACATACATGCAGCCGTTCGGCTCCCATTGTCCATGATCATAGGTTTCTTTCACTTGCTCGAAGATATCGGGATACTGCTCTTTCAACACCTCTAATTGAACCGGATGGGATTGGATAAATTGAAATTCAGGAAATTCTTTGGCATAATAGCTCATGCAGGCAAAAGTTCTGGCGACCTTGCGATGAGTTTCTCCGATCGGCCACAACCAGGCGTGATCGATATGCGCGTGTCCCATGACATACACTGTCGGTGTGGTCGGGCTGTTTTTGAGTGCCAGAAGCGGTTGTATCGCAGCCCTGGCTTGCGCGGCCTGTTCTTGCAGCATGTCATCATCTGCCGTAAAGCGAATGTGCGATACGGCGTAAAACAGATCGTGCAGAACGCGATGCTTTCTGAGCGAATCATCAGGAAGTTGCTTAGCGAGTTCAAACAGAGCCCAGGCATCGTAATACAAATCGTAGATGAGATGATTCTTCGTCAGGATTCCGGCTTGAGAAAGGGTAAACGGATATTGGGGAAACCGGTCGGCAGTCGTGATGCTCACCATGATCGAGGTTGCCTGGAAAGGATCCATGCCGGGATAGGGATGTCCGCTATAGGTTTCGATCGCGATATCAAAAATTTCGCCGGTGACGGCGGAATCGCAGAGTTTCAATTTTTCGTGCAGAATATTTACGGCTGAAACCGGTTTGCCGTTCACAAAAACCAGGCTTTCCGCATGAGGAACAACATGCAAATATAATTCTTTATCTTGCTCTTGCTCCGAAACCTGATACATGGTTCTGAACCAAAAAGTTGTCCAGGATTTGCCGTATTGAAAAGGGACATCGATTGCGTTCCATTCCAGGTCATCGGGAACACTCCGATACGTTTGCCGGGTTTCCGCCACTTCAAGAGCAAGTGAGGTTACCGGGATGTAACGTTTTTTTTCGAGAAAGGTGATGTAACGTGCAATATGTTGCTGACATTTAGCGATTAGCATACGTTTCCTTCTTGTTTTGACAATATTCCATTCACGGACACCATCGGACTGGTCCGATGGTGTCCGACGAAACTCGTCCGTTCTAAGCCGTCAGAGTCGACCGGGATCGTCTGAGAAAGTACCTGTGTTTCAGGAGTCGCAATAAGAACAAACACTAACACATACCTGATTCAACTGTCAATAAATAAGAACACTGAAACTACTCCAGGGAACATTCATGAAAGCGTGGTACGCCATACGACTTTATGAACGCATTGCTTAGTCAGACCAATCGTGTTACAATCGGAAAACAGCCTGGCTATCAAATGGGGTGGGAATCTGCAAAACTTCTGCTCGAAAATATCAGACACCTCGGTCAATATACCCTTCATATGGCCATTAAAACCGAAATTGTCGAAGAATCTCTACCGCCTCTTCGCCGATAAATTCATGTTGCCCCGCTCTTCCTCCGTTTTTTCTCTTGACTTGTTCCTCCCTGATTGTTTTATAATCAACAAACCGGACAACACATTCAGACCATGAGCGGAACACTCGTCTTGCCTGAGCAAATCGGACTGAGTCATTCCCGCTGACAATCAATTCCTGGAATTCTCCAAAGGAGGTGTTCTATGAGCATTCATGAATGTGCAGGCAAACCGGCTCCACGCGAGCTATTCGTCAACATTCCAAAACTGGTCTCTGCCTATTATACGAATAAGCCCGATGTCGGCGACCCGACTCAACAGGTGTCATTCGGCACATCAGGACATCGAGGAACATCGTTAAAGAATAGTTTCAACGAACGTCATATCCTGGCGATAACCCAGGCTCTTTGCGAATATCGAACGTCGCAGCAGATTGACGGTCCGCTGTTTGTCGGCATGGACACGCACGCGCTTTCCGAAGCAGCGTTCGCGTCGGCAGTGGAAGTGTTTACGGCCAATGGCGTTGAGATTATGATCCAGGCAGGAGGGGGCTATACGCCGACACCGGTCGTCTCTCATGCCATTTTGACGTACAACACAGGAAAGACGACGGGATTGGCCGACGGCGTCGTGATCACACCTTCTCATAATCCTCCGACAGACGGTGGGTTTAAGTATAATCCACCCTCCGGCGGACCGGCTGATGCCGACACAACACGGCAGATTCAGGATCGCGCGAATGAAATTTTAAAAAACGGTTTGCATGATGTCAGGCGCATGGATTTCGAACGAGCACTGAAAGCCGGAACGACCCATGAATACGACTATGTCAAACCGTATCTCGAAGATTTACGGTCGATCATCGATATTGAAGCAATTGTTTCAGCGAATCTCAAAATCGGCGTCGATCCGATGGGCGGTGCCGGTGTGGCCTTTTGGGAACCGATGTCCGAGATGTATGGTTTGAATCTCGAGGTCGTGAATCCGAATGTCGATCCGACCTTCTCCTTTATGACAGTCGATAAAGACGGCAAAATCCGGATGGATTGCTCGTCACCTTACGCTATGGCGAGCCTGATCGGGCTCAAAGAACAGTTCGACATCGCTTTTGGCAACGATCCCGATTACGATCGTCACGGTATCGTCACCAAAAGTGTCGGCCTGATGAACCCCAATCACTATCTGGCGGTTGCGATCTGGTATCTCTTTCAAAATCGTCCGAATTGGCGGGCTGACGCGGCTGTGGGGAAAACTCTGGTGTCAAGCTCGATGATCGACCGGGTTGCAGCGCATCTCGGACGCACACTCTCCGAAGTGCCGGTAGGTTTTAAATGGTTTGTGGACGGTCTGCTCGATGGTTCGTACGGATTCGGCGGCGAAGAAAGCGCCGGAGCCTCGTTCTTACGCAAGGACGGCACAGTATGGACGACCGATAAAGATGGGATTATTCTCGATTTATTGGCTGCGGAAATCATCGCTGTCACCGGCAAAGATCCGGGCGAACATTATCACGACCTGGAAGCGAAGTTCGGCAGCCCCGTGTACGAGCGCATGGATGCTGCGGCGACTCCAGCTCAGAAGTCGGTCTTACAGAGTCTTTCTGCCGATATGATTAGCGCTCAGGAGATGGCCGGTGAGCCAATTGTCGCCACGTTGACCCATGCGCCGGGTAATAACGCGGCGATTGGCGGCCTGAAAGTCGTGACAGAGAATGCCTGGTTTGCGGCAAGACCTTCGGGCACCGAGGATATTTACAAGATTTACGCTGAAAGTTTTCTTGGCGCTGAGCATCTCAAACAGGTACAGCAAGAAGCTCAAACGATTGTGAATGCTGCGTTAAATGCGGAGGTATAAATGTCCAGGCTCACTCTCGATCAGTTGAATGAGACATTTGCTATCGCCGATCATCTTTCATTGACGTCTCATCGTCACGGGATTCCACAAATAGAGGTCGAAAATCGATCGGCTTCGGCAACAATTGCCCTCTTAGGGGCACACGTCATGACGTTTCAACCTCATGGGCAGAAGCCTGTTCTCTGGATGAGTGCAACAAGCCACTTTGACGTGGGAAAACCGATTCGTGGCGGCATTCCGATCTGCTGGCCCTGGTTTTCCAGTCACCCGACAAATCCTGACGCGCCGAACCATGGGCTTGTTCGTACTGAATTATGGGATGTCAAAGACACAAAAGCCTTAGATGAAGGCACGACTCAAATTACGCTGGGAATTGCTGGGAATGAACGCTCGCGACATTTCTGGCCGGAGACAATCGAACTCAAGGCGATCGTCACGGTTGGAACACAGTTGCAGGTCGAACTGATCACACAGAATTCAGGACAGACAGAATTTACCTTTACTGAGGCTCTTCACAGCTATTATGCTGTGAAGGACGTCACGGAGATTTCAATCCATGGGTTAGACGAATGCACGTATCTCGATAAAGTCGAAGCATTCAAACCGTGTAGTCAGCAGGGGGCAATTGCGATCGATGCTGAGGTTGACCGAGTTTACCTCGATACACCAGCAGAATGTACGATCGATGACCCTGGATTCCAGCGCTGGATTCATATCAAAAAAGAAGGGAGTCTGACGACAGTGGTTTGGAATCCGTGGGTCGAGAAATCCCGAAATCTGGTGGATTTTGGTGATCAGGAATACCCAGAAATGGTCTGTGTTGAAACAGCCAATACTCATAACAATTCGATCACGCTGCAACCGGGTTCGAAGCATTGTTTACGGACGATTATCAGCGTTGAGTCTGTGAAAGCACCATGATTCGGATTGCGTCCGGGGTGTCCATTGATGAAAGTGCTATTCAGGAGGAGTTTATCCGAGCTTCAGGTCCTGGAGGGCAGAATGTCAATAAAGTGGCGACAGCGGTTCAACTTCGTGTCGATATTCGCCATGTCCCATTGTCGGACGATGCTCTGGAACGCCTGAAGGTTCTTGCCGGAAAACGTCTGACAGCAGATGGGATCTTACTTATTCAAGCCCGGCGTTTCCGAACCCAGGAACGTAATCGCCAGGATGCCCTCGATCGCCTGGTCGAATTACTCCGTCAGGCTCTTAAACGGCCGAGGGCACGAAAAAGAACCAGACCATCCCTGGCTTCGAATCAGCGAAGATTGGAGAATAAGCGGCATAGATCGCGCATAAAAAAAACTCGGCGTTTCGACCGCCGTTTCGATGAATAGGAACAGAGAACAGAATGACAACACACACAAAAATTACGGCTCTGCGGGCTTTAATGAAAAAACAGCACATCGACGCCTGGATTGCCCCGAGCGGCGATCCACATCAAAGCGAGTATATGGCCCCCCATTGGAAAACGCGGGCCTGGCTGTCGGGATTTACCGGCTCTGCCGGCACACTCGTCGTCACGGCGGATCGAGCGGGTTTATGGACGGATTTTCGCTATTTTATTCAGGCGGAACAGGAATTGACTGGGTCGGGAATCGAGCTTTTTAAGATGAAATTACCCGGTGTGCCAAGTTATACTGAATGGCTTTCCGAGATCTTACCAGAGGGCTCGTGTATCGGATTTGACGGTCAGGTTGTCTCGGTGAACCAGGTCCGAGAGTTACGTGAGGCTCTGGCTTCAAAACAGGTCCATTTTTCGTACCAACAGGATCTCGTGGCTGAATGTTGGAACGATCGCCCGGCAATCCCAGCAGAACCAGTGTTTCTTCTGGACGATCGCTTTAGCGGAGAATCGCGGCGGTCGAAATTTGAGCGTGTCCGAGAACAGCTTAAGCAACACCATGTCACAGCCCACCTTATTTCGACCCTCGATGAAATCGCCTGGCTGTTGAATCTGCGTGGGCGCGATATCGATTATAATCCGGTTGCGATCAGTTATGCCTACATCTCTGACACAGAGGTTCGGCTCTTCATAGATCCTCACAAGGTTCATCACAACGTGAAAGAGGCATTACTGGCGGATGGAGTTTTCTGTTTACCTTATGATGACGTCTACTCTTTTTTGGGACAAGTCTCGGAAGCAACCACCATCCTGCTCGATCCGCAGAAAACAACTCAGGTTGTGTGGGATACCGTCTCTTCCCATGCGACGGTTGAGGAGGGCGATAATATCGTCTTTCCAATGAAAGCCATCAAAAATCAAGTAGAACTGGATGGTATCCGCCAGGCTCACATTCGAGATGGTGTAGCAATGGTCAAGTGGCTGTACTGGCTCGATCAGCAACTCGGACATCAGGAATATACCGAGTACACAATTGTGGAATCTTTGGAGGACTTCCGGAGTCGTGGAGACTATTTCCAGGGCTTGAGCTTCAATCCCATCGCCGGCTATCAAGCGAATGCGGCACTGTGCCATTATGCGGCCAGGCCGGATACAGCACTTCCCATTAAGCCGGAAGGGCTCCTCCTGGTAGATTCCGGGGCGCAGTATTTGGACGGCACTACCGACATTACTCGCACAATAGCTCTATCGGCTCCAACCGACCAGCAGCGACAGGATTTTACGCTGGTGCTCAAAGGGCATATTGCTTTAGCGACAGCCCAATTCCCCCGGGGAACGTCTGGAGCTCAACTCGACACCTTTGCCAGAATGGCATTATGGCAGCATGGGCTCAATTACGGTCACGGTACCGGGCATGGGATCGGCCATTTTTTAAATGTTCATGAAGGGCCGCAAAGTATCCGTCCTGAAAATACGGTTCCTCTCGAACCCGGTATGCTCTGCTCCAATGAGCCGGGGCTCTATCGCGAAGGGAAGTATGGGATTCGGATTGAAAACCTGATCATTACGATTCCGGCAGAAGAGAATGAATTCGACTCTTTTTATCAATTCGAAACGGTTTCGTTCTGTCCGATAGATCTTGATTTAGTAGAAGCTTCTCTTTTAACCGACAAAGAGAAAGGATGGCTGAATGTCTACCATCGCGAAGTCTATGAGAAACTTTCACCGGGCTTGAATGCCGAAGAAACTGCATGGTTGCGGCATGAAACACGAGAAATTTAATCTTGTGGTCTTTTTTCATTTGACATAATTTCACGGGTTCCACCATATTTGCTCATCTTCCGACATGGGAATTTTATGCCCCAGAGCATAGAAAGATGGGCGCGCTTTGAGCCAGCCAAATCCGGACAGTTGGCACATCCCACCCTTGTTGGATGCATTATTGCCTGAAAAGCTGTTAGAAGTCATTCAGAAGTATCAACATCGACATCCCGGAACGTCGCAGGATATACACGAGTCGAAACACACATGATCGCTGAAACGTTGTAAATATGGGCATAAGTCATAAAATAATCGCTGTGTACCTGACGGCAGTTGTGTTGATCGCGATTGTTCCCGGAAGCGTTACTCTCGACGCGTCACCGGAGGGAGAGCATGAGCAGTGGCGGGAATTGGAGCCGGGGTTAGAATTTGCTGAGCTTGTTGCTCCTCAACGCTCAAAAACCGGAGATTCTCTCGTACGAGTTTTGCGCATCGATCCAAGCTATTTTGAGTTCAAACTCCTCAACGCATCAGCCTTACCTTCCCCACAAACCTTCACACTGAAAGAATGGAGCCGGCAATATCATCTCGTGGCCGCGATCAATGCCAGCATGTACCAGGCCGATTATCTCACCAGTGTTTCTCTGATGTGTACAGCCGACCATATAAATAATCCCAGACTGACGAGAGATAAAGCCATTTTAGCTTTCGATCGGCAAACCTCGGAGGTGCCGTTGGTGAAAATCATTGATCGGCAGTGCGACGATTTTGATGCCTGGAAACAGAAGTACAGTACGTTTATCCAGAGTATCCGTATGATTTCGTGTAAGGGCCGTAATGTCTGGCGGCAACAGCCTCAGCAATGGAGCACTGCCGTTACAGCGATCGACAGCTCCGATCGGGTTCTTTTCATTCACGTCCGTTCACGCTACAGCACGCACGATCTGATCAATATCCTCCAACAGCTTCCAATCGATATTTCACGAGCCATGTATGCCGAAGGCGGTAGCGAGGCCCAGCTCTATATCAACAGCGTGGATTATGAGAAGCTGTTTGTCGGCAGCCACGGCTCTTCCGGGTTCAATCCTTACAGCAATGGCCGCCCCATTCCGAATGTGATCGGCATTATCAGGCAAGATCAGCGCGAATAAATCAAGTTTTCGGCCTCACGCCCACAAATCGACCCACCCATTATGAACGAACTGTTTCACAATCTGCCTAAAGCGGGTTAAAATTTTTTCAATAAAAATCCGGTGGGATAGAAGAGAGGGTACTCCCGGGTTGTAAGGAAAATATGCGTTCTGTTGTTTTTTCCTTGCGTAAATTTCTGTTTCTGGTATATATGACTTGTTGGGGATAGTATATTTTCTGTCGTACCTTCGTACAATCTTCTGGTCGATTTTTGATATAACTTCTTGGAAAATACAGGATCGCATCGTTCGATCCGTTTTGAATATACATCAGAGTTCTATCGTTGTTCATCCGCGTTGTTGATAATTGAAAGTTATTTCTATCATATCAATCTCTTTATCTGCTAAAAGAGAGTAATGCGATGACAAAAGAAACAGAAGTCAGAATTCTTGAAATTTCCAAGAAGTATCCTCACCCGGGCTCAGTGTTAATGCCGGCTCTCGATCTCGTTCAGCGAGCAAACAACAACTATTTGCCACGAGAAAAAATCCATCATAGAGCTGCCCTCCTGAACACGACCGAAAACCAAGTCTATGGTATGGCAACATACTACTCCATGTTCCACACTGAATCGATCGGACAATCTCATCTCCAGGTCGATACGAATATTCCGGACTATCTTACCGGAGCCTATGAGATCCTGAAACATCTAAAAACCCCCTTGGGGATTCATGTCGGGGAAACCGCCAAAGATGGCCTGTTTACGCTCTCCTCTGTCGAAGATCCCGGCTCTTGCGGAACCTGCCCTGTCATTCAAATCAATGATACCTCTTATGAACATACGACGATCGATAAGGTCGATACGCTGATTGCGTCATTGAAACAAAGGGTGATGCCGGAGCCGGACATCTCATCCCATTCGCGATTCCCAGCGAATGTCGGATTATACGGAGATCCGACGATTGTAAATAATGTTGAAACCCTGGCATGTATCCCCTATATTATCAATCAGGGCGCGAATGCGTTTAAACCAATCGGGGTCACAGGAAATTACGGGCCGAAATTCGCACTTCGCACGATCCGATTTTACGTTCATGAATCGTGCAGGCAATGCCCCCCTGCCGCAATGGTTCCCATATGCCCGAACACCTGCTGACACAAATTTTGAAAGGGAAAGGCACTCAGGATGATCTCGACCGCTCCCCTTCGTTTCCCGAAACGATGTGTTGAAAAACATTGGAATCTCGGTCATGAACTTGAAGTTCTTCTCACTCAAATGCATGATGCCATCAATCTGTAGCGCATGCGCGTCCCCGCTTGCGACACGTGCAAGCGAGGCCGTATAAGTACATAAGAGTCGTACATGTGTGTGAACTTCCTCGTTCACAGACGCACGGCATGAACGTGCCGACGTTTGACGTGCCAATAAGAATGTTGGCACGTTCATAGGAGAGAGTTAGGGAAGGCAATAAATCATTATGATTCGCTCCCAACTTTTTAAAGGGTTAGCCGCCCTTGTGATCATCTTTGCAACCCTTTCATTATTTATCAGCGTACACCTGATTCAAGACAGTGTGGTCACGGAAGCCCAAACTCGTGTCAAAGATAATCTTAATATCGTGTGGAGCATTACTGATGCTGAACTCCACGAGATTCAAACGATCCTTGAACTCGCAGCAGGAAAACAATTGATCATCGATGCCTGTTGCGATCCGACTTGGCCGAGTCAGGAAGTCCAAAATCGGCTGGAACTGATCCGCATGAAGTTTGGCCTGGATTTTCTCACTCTCATCTCCCCTCAGGGTCAGGTAGTTGTCCGAGCGGCTCCGCCCTATGCTGCTGGTGATTTTCGCCTCTTGCGCCATAATATTTTACGAGCGCTGGAAGGTGAAACCATTGTCAGCCGGGAATTGATGTCGCGCGAAGAACTAGATCGGGAACACCAGGGATTAGCGGAACGCGCCTATATCGTGCTCGAAGAGACGCCGCACGCCAGGCAAACGAGAAAAACCGTCGAGACGCGGGGCCTAGTCAAAATGGGAGTGGTCCCTATTCAGAAAGGGAATCAAATCGTTGGGGCGATTTATGGAGGTATTCTGCTCAATAAAAATAATAACTACGTCGATCAGATTGCCAACGCTGTTTTCAAAGTTGAAAAACAGCAGAATGCAAAGCAGGAAGAGTATGGATCGTCAAACGGAACCGTCACGATTTTTTTACACGACAGCCGGATTGCTACGACGCTTCGTCTTCCGAATGGGAATCGGGCGCTTGGAACGCGTGTGTCAAAGGAAGTGGCCGAACGCGTGCTCGATAATGGGAAACGATGGGAAGGCCGAGCGTTCGTCGTCAGTAATTGGCAGTTGACAGCCTACGATCCGATTTGGGATAGCGAAGGGAAAATCATTGGCATGTTATATGTCGGCATCCCAGAGCATCCCTTTACGATTCTGATTCGAAATATTATTTTCAGATATATCCTTTTATCTGTCTTCGGGCTGGTAATTGCTGTGGGATTGGCGTTTTACCTCTCAGGGCGTTTGGCCGAACCGCTGCATCGCCTGACGCAGGCCGCAAAAGCTATGCAGCGAGGCCAACGGCCCGAACCAGTGACGTTCCAGCATGCTTCGAGCGAGACACGCGAACTGATGGCTGCGTTCAATGAAATGGCCGAAACCCTGACAGAGCGAGAAACAAAGCTGAAGGAAGCCAATCTGAAACTGGAGGAGAGGAATGACTCGTTGAAGACCACCAATCGAAGTTATATGGACACCCTGGGCTTCATTTCCCATGAATTAAAAAGCCCATTGGCGACCATTATGAATTATGTCTATCTGATCCAGCAGCAAAAAATCGGCCCAATCACAGAAAAACAAGGTAAAGCCATCAAAAACATCGATAGCAATGTGAAGCTGATTGTCGAGTTGGTGTGTCACTATCTGAATCTGTCCCGCATCGAAAATGGTGAATTGGAGCCGGTAGTCAGTCGTGTTGAAGTGCTGAGGGAAGTGTTGGGGCCGCTGGTTGATTCGGCAGAGGTGTCTGCGGAAGCACGGCAGATGACGATTGAGAATCACGTCGCTCCCGATGTGATCATTCACGCTGATTTGAATATGACACGTGAAGTGTTCGAAAATCTGATCAGCAATGCTGTGAAATATGGCCGTGACGGTGGAGTGGTGAAAATTACCTCCCGTGAAGAAGAGGATTTTATTCGTTTTGGAGTGTTCAACGACGGAGAAGGTATTTCTCCTGAAAACCTCGAGACACTTTTTCAAAAATTTTCGCGCCTTGAGAACGACAAGGCGGTTCGGAAACAAAAAGGAACAGGGTTGGGCCTGTTCATTAGTAAGCATCTTGTCGATGCCCACGGCGGGATGATATATGCGGAAAGTCAGGAAGGCGAATGGGTGGAATTTATTTTTACCCTGCCTCGGTATGTTGATGGTGAACATGTAGCAGAGCAAAAGGAGTAGAAAAACTTATGGCAACCCCGTTAGAACTCATTAAGAAGAAGAAAGCAGAGTCCATCCATAAGATTATCGGAAAGGGCTATCTTTCTACCAGAGTGTATGTCGGCATGGCAACCTGTGAAATCGCAGCCGGGTCAGAAGACGTGATGAAGGTCTTTAAAACAGCTGTCGATAACGGCGAATTGAACAATATCTTTCTGAGCCAGAAAGGCTGCGCGGGCCGATGCAACCTTGAACCGATGGTTGAAGTTGTGGAAGCCGGGAAAATTCCGGTCAAATATAAAAAGGTCGACGCAGACAAAGCGCGTGAAATTATCGAACGTCACTTGAAGCAGGGTGAAGTTATTCAAGAATGGACTATTCAATAAATATAAGGTGGAGAAAACGCTATGGCAAAATTTAGTAAACAGTACGTTGTCACGCTGAGTTATGACAAGGACAGTTTGGCAAAAGGCGCTGAACGGCTGAAAACGGTACTTGAATACCAAATTGCCGACCAGGGGATTGCCAGAAATGTCAGAACAGTGCTTGCCGGGAACCTGGGAATGGGAGAGCAGGCTCCGATCATCATTGTCAATCCGGGCTATATCATTTATGCCAATGTGACCGAAGATGATATTCCGGAAATTGTCGAAGAGCATCTGGTGCATAATCGTCCTGTCGGCCGGCTGGCTGTACAGACGAATGCTTTGTACAACCGCTTTTACCGTATATTCGGTGATGTGAATTTCTTTGGCAAACAGATGCGAATCACGTTGCGCAACTGCGGAATTATCGATCCGGAAAATATCGACGAATACATCTCTTTACGCGGCTATGAGGCTCTGGCAAAAGCTCTGACCGATATGACACCTGCGGATGTGGTCAATGAAGTCAAAGATTCCGGCCTGCGAGGACGCGGCGGCGCAGGCTTTCCGACCGGCTTGAAGTGGGAACTGACCGCGAGAGAACAAAACGACAAAAAATATGTCATTTGTAATGCTGATGAAGGCGATCCCGGAGCCTTCATGGATAGAAGCGCGATCGAGGGCGACCCACACACCTTATTGGAAGGCATGACACTTGGCGGGTATGCGATTGGGGCCAGCAAGGGCTTTGTCTACATTAGAGCCGAATATCCGCTGGCGATCAAGCGCCTGGAAAAAGCGCTGGTCGACGCCAGGAAATACGGATTTCTTGGGGAAAATATTTTGGGGACGGACTTTTCGTTTGACATTGAAATCCGGCTGGGAGCCGGAGCGTTTGTCTGCGGAGAAGAAACGGCCCTCATCCACTCATTGGAAGGCCATCGCGGAACACCGGCCCCCAAACCGCCATATCCCTCTGTCGAAGGCGCTTTTAAAAAACCGACCCTGATCAACAATGTCGAAACCTGGGCTAATATCCCGGTTATTATTCTTGATGGCGCAAAATGGTTTAGCTCGATCGGAACGGAAACCAGTAAAGGCACGAAAGTGTTTGCCCTGGCCGGCAATATCAGAAACTCCGGTCTGGTTGAGGTGCCGATGGGTACGACCTTGCGCGAGATCGTCTACGACGTGGGCGGCGGAATCCAGAATAACAAGCGTTTCAAAGCTGTTCAAACCGGCGGGCCATCTGGCGGATGCCTACCGGCGCGGTTTCTCAATACGCCGATCGACTACGAATCCCTGGCAAAGGCCGGGTCGATCATGGGCTCCGGCGGGATGATCGTGGTGGATGAAAACACCTGTATGGTCAACCTCTCAAAATTCTTCCTGGAATTTACCTGCGACGAGTCCTGTGGAAAATGTGCGCCCTGCCGTGAGGGGATGAAACGTATGTACGACATCGTCGATCGGATTACCAAAGGCGAAGGGGAGATGGGGGATATCGATACCCTGCGAACCCTGGGCAATGCGATCAAAAAGACCTCCCTGTGCGGTCTCGGTCAATCTGCGCCGAATCCGGTGCTTTCGACCTTGAATTATTTTTATGACGAATATGTTGCCCACATCAAGAAAAAGAAATGTCCGGCAGCCGTCTGCTCCGATCTGACCGGAGCCCCCTGTCAAGCCACGTGTCCAATCGGAACCGAAGCTTGGCGCTATATCGCTCATATTACCAAAGGGGAGTATGACAAAGCCTATATTGCCCTGCGCGAAACGAACCCATTGCCTTCCGTATGCGCCCGCGTCTGCAACCATCCGTGCGAACGAAGCTGTCGCGCCGGACGCGGCGGCGGCGAAGCCATCGCCATCCGCGTGTTGAAGCGTTTCCTGACCGATCATGCCGATCGCTCAGTGTATGTCCCGGAACGCCGTGAAGTCGAAGGCGAACAGAAGCGCGTCGCCATTGTCGGCGCCGGCCCGTCAGGCTTAAGCGCAGCCCATTATCTCTCATTGTACGGCCATAAGGTCACAATCTTCGATGAAGAAGAGAAGGCGGGCGGAATGCTGCGATCAGCCATCCCCGTTTATCGTCTGCCGCGGGATGTGCTGGATAAAGACATCGAAGCCTTAATGGACGAAAATATCACGTTTACAGGCAATCAGCATCTTGGGACCGACTTTACAGTCGATAACCTGTTCGAAGAAGGATATGATGCTGTCTATCTCGCCATCGGTTCGCATAACAGCCTGAAACTCTACATCGATGGAGAAGCCAGCGACGGTGTGTATCCGGCTCTGAGTTTTTTAAAGGCGTACAATTTGCACGGCGAGAATCTGGCCAAAGGACATGTCGGCGTGATCGGCGGCGGAAACTCTGCGCCGGATGCAGCACGTGTGGCACTGCGCCAGGAAGGAGTCGAGAGCGTCACGATTTTCTACAGACGTACTCGTGCTGAAATGCCGGCCATCCCAGAAGAAATCGATGAAACCCAGGAAGAGGGCGTGATTCTGAACACCCTGATCTCGCCGGTTAAAGTGCTTCACAAAAACGGGCATGTTACCGGCGTTGAATTTCTCAGTAACAGCCTCGGACCCGTAGATGATTCAGGACGGCGCCGCCCTGTTCCGATCGAAGGCTCCGAGCATACGGTGCCTGTCGATACTCTACTCGTTGCAATCAGTGAAAAACCGGAGGATATCGGATTCGAAGCAGCTAACATCGACATAGAACGCTGGGGCACGATCAAAACCGATCCCGAAACTCTCGAAACGAGCCGTCCGGGCGTCTTCGCCGGCGGTGATGTGGTCAGAGGACCGAACACCGTAATTGAGGCAATGGCTGACGGAAAGAAAGCCGCTGTGATGATTGATCGTTATCTCAACGAAGAAGAGCTACGGCAGCCTCCGGAAATCAAGTTACCAGAAGTGTATGTGACACAGCCGGAAATTGACGACGAGGATGAAGAGTTCAAAGAAGTGTTCCGTCCGAAAGCCCAGTACCTGCCCCTTGCAGCCCGTCATCAGAACTTTAAGGAGATCGAGCTCCCGTTGGCGGAAGAGATTGCGCGGCAAGAGGCCGGAAGATGTTTACGCTGTGACCTGGAATTTACTGAACATAAACGCTGTATGCACGATGATGACTTGCTCGAGGCAGATAACGGCGATGGCGCGGTTAAAGACTTATTATAGAGGAGGATTGATTGTATGGCTGCTGAGGTAAAAACACAAGAAGATGCCCAAAAAATGCAGGAATTGCAAGGGTTCATTACTCATCTCGATGAACAGGAATATCCCCATTCTTATCTGATCGCGGTACTTCATAAGGCGCAGGATCTGTTTCGATACTTGAGAAAAGATGTCATGAACGAGATTGCCCGTCTGACAGAAACGCCGATCTCGACAGTGTGGGGAGTCGCCACATTTTATCATTATTTCAATCTCGAACCGAGAGGTGATTATGTCATTTCTCTCTGCCTGGGAACGGCATGTTATGTCAAAGGGGCTGAAAAGGTACTCGAGACCTTGAAACATGAACTCGGTGTCGAAGTCGGTGGCACGACAGAGGATATGAAGTTTACCCTCTTGACAACGCGCTGCCTGGGAACTTGCGCGCTGGCACCTGTCATGATGATTAATGGGAAAGTGTACTCCCAGTTGACGAAGAAAAAAGCGATTAGTCTTATTAATAAGTTACGCCACACAGAAACAGAGGAGTAGTGTTTTGTCAAATTTCAGTTGACGGGTAAGTAGTGTAATAACAAGGAGTACTGGAGGATTGAGGTCTTGGAGATTCCCAGTAGTCGAGTCCAATCACACAGCCCGTCAGCTACATTTGACAGAACGGTCGGTGATGCTGTCAGAGTCTCAAACGATCCTTCTTGTCGACGATGATAGGGATGTTGTCGAATCGAAAACGAGATCTCCTGGAAGCCTATGGATATGATGTACTTGCCGAGTATGACGGATAAAGCGGGTTTGAGACCGCAAGATGAGAACACCCTGATCTCCTGATCCTCGATGTCATGATGACGCATAAGACAGAAAGATTCGCAGTCGCACGCAAGGTACAACATGAGGACCCGAATTGCAGTACATGAAAATACTTCTGGTCAGCGGGTTCACAAAAGACATGAGTCTCTCCTTTCAATTGGAAGCTGATAAGTCCTGGCTGCCTGTTGACCGAATTCTGGAAAAGCCGATCAATTCGGCACGCTTTATGACGGCAATAGAGAAGGCTTTGGAAGCGGATTAACTATTTGAGATGTCGCATATCGAGCTGTCAGACAGTTTGAAACTGTCTGACAGCTATAGAAGAAAAAGGAATAATCCCATGGAAAATCAGAAACCGACGATCCTCATTGTCGACGACGATCATGAATTCGTACAAAGTGTTGAAGATGTGTTAATGACGGAAGATTATAATGTGTTAAAGGCTTACGACGGAGACAGTGGGTTGAAACTGGCGCTTAAAGAGCGTCCGGATCTCATGCTCCTCGATGTGATGATGACCCATAATAATACCGAAGGGATTGAAGTGAGCCGCAAGATTTCAGAGACTCCCGAGTTGAAAGGGATGCCGATTATTATGGTTACCGGGATTATGAGCAAGATGAACCTGCCGTTTAAATTCGAACCTGACGAAACCTGGCTGCCGGTCAATACGCTCTTAGAAAAACCTGTGGCCCCTCAAAAGTTGCTGACAGAGATCAAAGAGTGCCTGAAATAACTGTCGTAAGAACCTGAGTACAAAGCTTTATCACTAACGATGCATTTATGGGCGGAAATTACGGGATGACGAGACGACCTCCGGGATTCCGGTGATAATGATGACCGGCATTCACAGAGCGGATCGATTGCTTTCGGGCTATGCGCCCGGTGAACCATGGCTGAACATCATTATGGCATACAAAATGGAAAGGATGGCGAATTTGAACGGTACACCCCCTGGAAGGGTTGATACCTTTTCAGGGGGTGTAGATGGCGTTTCACTAGAGGACAAATGGATCACGTTCCACGTATTCGGTATGTAATAACTCATGGGATTTGTGAGAGAGCGGTTTTTCAAGGAAATCTTCATACACCTTTTTGATCTCCGGATTTTCATGAGATTTCCGCACCGTCATTTTTTTATCCTCTTTGTACAGTCCGGCTGCTCGTTTCAGACGCCGTTGCAGGATTGAGCCGTCAAGAGTGCCGTAAGGTTGGCCGCCGCCACCGACACATCCGCCAGGACAGGCCATAACCTCGATAAAATGATATGGCATCGGTTTGCCTTCTCGTTTCGCTTCTGCCACGCGGTCGAGCACTTTGCGTGCGTTACCGAGTCCATTCGCAACGGCAAACTGCAATGGCGTTCCAACCACATCCACAGAGAACTCCTTCACACCTTCGATGCCGCGAGCCGCTTCGATATCGAGACTTGGTAATTCTTCACCTGTCGCTAACTCATAGGCTGTACGTAAGGCTGCTTCCATCACGCCGCCAGTGGATCCGAAAATAGTAGCCGCGCCGGAATATTGTCCGAGCAGATCGTCAGGATGGTCATCATCGACTTTTTCGATATCAATCCCAGCCTCTTTAATCATTTCCGCATATTCTCTGGTGGTCAGTACATAGTCAACATCTCGAAAACCGGAATCATTCATTTCCGGGCGTCGTGCCTCGAATTTTTTCGCCGTACACGGCATGATCGACACTGTCACGATTTTCGCCGGGTCGATATTATACTTTTCGGCAAAATAGGTTTTCGACAACGCTCCGAACATTTGCTGAGGTGACTTACACGATGAAACATTCACGAGCAGATCGTGATAATAGGTTTCGACAAATTTGATCCACCCAGGGGAACATGACGTAATCAACGGTAGTACCCCCCCATTCTGCAAGCGATCCAGAAATTCCGAGCCTTCTTCCATGATGGTGAGATCCGCTGAAAAATTGGTGTCAAACACGTAATCGAAGCCAAGCATTTTATTGACGCAGTACATTTTTCCAACCAGATTGGTCCCGATCGGAAGATCAAATTCTTCGGCAAATGACACTCTGACAGCCGGAGCAGATTGGACGATGACGACTTTTTCAGAATCCTCCAGAGCTTTCCATACTTCATCTTTTTCAACTTTCTCATGAAGCGCTGCTGTCGGGCAAAAAGCCACACATTGGCCACAGTTGACACAGACCGATTCAAACATACTTCCAGACGGCGGTCCAACAAGCGTATCGAATCCACGTTCGGAAGCTCCTAAAGCATAGACTTTTTGAATATCATCGCCACAGACAGCCACACACCGTCCGCATAAAATACATTTATCGGGTTCGCGAACGATCGACAGAGAGGACCAATCAGGCTCTTTACCGCGAGTAATGATGGGATACCCGATTTCTTCCACTCCAAGTTGTTTGGAAAGCTGCTGCAATTCGCAGTTCCCGCTCCGGATACATTGGAGGCAATCAGCCGGGTGATTGGAAAGGATAAGTTTTAACACTTCTTTCCGGGTTTTCGTAAGTTCACGACTATGCGTACGAACCTTTAACCCTTCTGTTACGGGTGTCGTACAGGACCGGACTATACGATTATTTTGTTCTGGGATTTCAACCAGGCAAATGCCGCATCCGCCGGATGGAGTTAATTCTGAGTGATAACAGAGTGAAGGAATATCGACGCCTATTTGCTTTGCGGCTTTTATAATAGTATAGTCGGAAGGAACTTGAACTTGACGACCATCAATGGTCATTGTGACAGTATTTCCCATACAAAGACCCCCTCTTTTGAAAGAAACTGGTAGTACATAGTAGTTGGGAGACAGCATAAATGAGAAAGACAATATCTAAAGAGACGGGTTGTTGTCAATAAAAAATTACACCCTCATGTTTAGCAGAGGCTGTTTTTCCCTCTTTCAACGGTTTCGTCTTGCAGAATACTAAAGATAGAAGGCTTTTCATCCGACCTCCATCGTCTCCACAATTAATCCGAATAAACATACTTCCCCAGGCAGACTAAACAGAAATTGCTGCACGATCTGAAAGCAGACCATAATGCCGAGAATCACGGAGAGATAAAAAAAGACGTCATCCGTCTTGAAGTAGATTTTTGCCCGATTCATGAAGTAGCCGACTCCTTCTTGCGAGCCGATAAATTCTCCCAGGATCACAATGTTAAGGAGAGCCCGATTGAGATCCCCAGCACAAAAGCCCATGCAAACCCGGCACAGACACGATAGAGCGTGGTTGCCAAATATTCCCAAAAATCCGCACTCAAATATGTTGGAGTTTTCACGAGTACAATAAGGAGCGATGGAATGATGTATGCCGGGGAAAAAATCGGGCAACCGTCCACACCAGGAAGCATACAAAAAGCGCCGTCAGATTATTTCGGAGCGACGTAAAAAAAGGTTGCAAATGTTTTTTCATCAAGCGGAGTTCCCAGAAGTCGGTAATACTCTTCGATATGTTGTTGGAGAGTTTCGGATGTCTTTAAGGCAAAATCAATTTTTTTCAACGACGCCAGCAAGACCTTTGGCGGAAATTTAAATGCTTCCTGCGTCTGCTGCACAGCCTGTTTCGGATCGTCTTTCATGAAATGTATCGCCCGTTCAAGTTCCTGATGTAATGAAGCAATCAGGGCATGATGGCGTTCAGCCCACTCTTGCTTCACAAAGGTCGCAACCTGCGGATATCCGTCAGATTGGCCGGTGAGAGCCTCCCATTTTTCTTTATACCCAAACGACACAAAGATATTGTCCTGAGCGGCCGCAAGCGTTGCTAAAGGTTGCGGCAAAGAAGCCGCGGCAATCTTCCCTTGCTTTAAGAGCTGCAGCGTTGATTGAAGCGGCCTGTACATCGGTCGGAGATCCGTTCCCAACTGCATACCTTCCTCTTCAATGAAAAATGCGGTGATTTCTTCGATGGGAGACCCCTCAAACGGAAAATAGATATCTTCTCCCCGGAGTTCTGTAAAGCTTTTGACCGCTTTATCACGAGTAAGAAGATACGTGAGGCCGCTAACATAGGAATTCACAACCTGGACCGGCACATCGTTTTTCACAAAGTTGATCCCCACCGAAAGACCAGTCACGAGAATAGGAATATCGCCGCGCACAAACAGGGTATGCGCTTGAGAATGATTGCTGAAAATCGTGACCTCCACATTCTCCATGTGTTGAGCGGCAAGCAGGAATGGTATCGAAGTCGGGGTCGGGGGAGCGTAGATGTGATAGATGGCCTCGGCTTGAACGATACGGGAAAGACAACACAGAACGATCATAATACACACGAGACCTCTGAGAGTCTTTTTCATAGCTATTCTCCATTAAGAAGGACCCTGCCAGGATTTGAAACCCTGGCAGGGTTGAGATCCATGCTTTGTCCTGCAAGATGAACCTCGAAAAACACATTTATAGAGGCTTGTTTCTCTTACGACTCTTCAGAATATTCCTTTCGTGGGAAATATTCTGTATGCAAGAGTTCATGGGACTTATGACCGCCCGGTTCACCCAGAAATTCCTTATACAATTTTTGAATCCAGGGATTTTCATGGGATTTGCGGATCAAATTCTGTTTATCAAGCAAATAGAGTGCTTTGGCGCGTTTTTCGATGACCTCTCGCCGTTCGTCGCTGAAGGGCTGGCCTCCGCCATTGATACAACCGCCAGGACAGGCCATAATCTCGATGACATGGTATTTCGAGTTGCCCTCACGGACGTTTTCGAGCAAGGTGCGCGCATTACCGAGCCCCGACGCTGCAGCGACGTTCAGCTCTTTTCCATCCAATGACACCGTCACTTCTTTGACGCCTTGTAAACCGCGAACGTCTTTGAAGTCGACATTTTCAAGTCCCTGACCAGTTGCCCATTCGTAAGCGGTTCGCAGTGCGGCTTCCAATACGCCGCCGGTCGCACCGAAAATGACACCTGCCCCAGTAGCCTCTCCAAGAGGATTGTCAAACTCTTCTTCTTCGATCGTTTTCAAATCGATCCCGGCTTCTTTGAACATTTTGATTAATTCACGAGTGGTGATAACATAATCGACATCGCGTGCGCCGCTGGAACAATGTTCCGGACGAGCCGCCTCGTATTTTTTGGCAATACACGGCATCACGGAGACGACCTTCATTTCGTCCGGTTTCACGCCGATTTTATCCGCATAGTAGGTTTTAACAATCGTCCCGAACATCTGCTGCGGCGATTTGCAGGTTGATGGGATGTGTTTGAGATCCGGGAACTGGTATTCGAAAAAGTTGATCCAGGCTGGACAACACGAGGTCAGAATCGGAAGATTCTGGTTCTGTTGTACCCGATTCAGAATTTCCTTGGCCTCTTCCATGATCGTCAAATCCGCACCGAATGATGTATCAAAAACAGCGTCAAACCCGAGTTTCCGCAGACCTGCCACCAATTTTTTCTCAACCGGGGTTCCGGCAGGAACGCCGAAGGCTTCACCGATTGCGGCGCGAATAGCCGGCGCCACCTGCACCACCGAGTGTTTCGCATCGAAAATAGCCCGCCAGGCTTCATGCATTTTGGAGACGCCGAATAAGGCCCCTGTCGGACAAACCGTCACACACTGTCCGCAATACGTACAAATCGAGTCTTTTAACGGTTTCATTTCGGCCGGACCGACAACCGCCTCAAAGCCGCGTCCGAAGCCGGTCAGCACACCAACAGTCTGGACTTCATTGCACATGGTTTCACAACGCCGACACATGATACACTTATCTGGATCGCGTTTTAGGGCATCGCTGCTGACATCGATCTCGTAGGTGGATTGTTCGCCTCTATACGGTTTTGTATTGATACCGAACTCAAAGGCTAAGCGCTGCAGTTGGCAATTGGTCGATTTGTCGCAGATCAAGCAGTTAAATGGATGGTCGGAGAGTAACAGCTCTAAAATTTTTCTCCGTGCCCGGAGCACTCGCCGCGAATTGGTCGTGACGTTCATGCCGTCGAAAACTGGGGTGGCACAAGATGGAGCCAGGTTGCGCCGGCCTTCCACTTCGACCACACAAATCCGGCATGAGGCGACCTTATTGACCATTTTTAGCTCACCTAAATCGAGATAGCAGAGAGTCGGTATGTGAATATTCACCTTTTTTGCCGCCTCTAAAATTGTGGCTCCTGCTTCTACGGTCACAGGATGATTATCAATTGTCAAATTTACCATAATCTATATACTCGTGTTTGGTGTTTGGTATTTAATATTTTGGTATTTGGTGTTTGGAACAAGAACAAAACACTAAAACACTAAACACTAAACTCGTTTACCCCTTACGAATCGCTTTAAATTTACATTTCGACATGCAGGCGCCGCACTTGATACACTTCTCCTGGTCGATTTCGTGGACTTTTTTGACAGAGCCGGAGATACAATTGACCGGGCAGACCCGTGCACACGCCGTACACCCGACACACTTATCGGCGATAATTTCGTAGCGCAGAAGTTTTTGGCATGTACCGGCCGGGCAGCGTTTTTCGCTGACATGGGCGAGATATTCATCCATGAAATATTTCATGGTCGCCAGCACCGGGTTCGGAGCGGTCTGTCCCAACCCGCATAACGAGGTGTCCTTAATAATGGTCGCGAGTTCTTGCAGTTCGTCCAAATCTTCCCTGGTACCACGTCCTTCGGTAATATCGGTCAGGATTTCGAGCATACGCTTGTTACCGACCCGGCAAGGGGTACACTTTCCACAGGATTCTTCCACCGTAAATTCCAGGTAAAATTTGGCAATATTGACCATACAGTCTTTATCGCTCATGACGATCATACCACCTGAGCCCATCATCGAACCAATTGCCGTGAGGGATTCGTAGTCAATCGGAGTATCGAGGTACTCTTTCGGAATACATCCACCAGATGGACCGCCGGTTTGTACGGCTTTGAATTCGCCGCCACCGCTGACGCCGCCACCGATTTCTTCGATAATTTCACGCAGTGTCGTGCCCATCGGAACTTCGACCAGCCCGACATTGTTGATTTGTCCAGCCAATGCAAACACTTTGGTGCCTTTCGAGGTTTCCGAACCGATATCACGATACCAGTCAGCGCCATTCAGAATAATCGGAGCCACGTTAGCGTAGGTTTCGACATTATTCACGTTGCTCGGTAATTTCCAGAGTCCATTTTCAGACGGAAACGGCGGTTTGGTAGTCGGTTCGCCGCGTTCGCCTTCAATCGAATGAATGAGAGCGGTTTCCTCACCACAAACAAAGGCTCCGGCCCCGAGTTTGATGTCTATATCGAAATCGAAGCCGCTTCCCAGAATATTTTTTCCGAGGAAACCGGCTTCCTTGGCTTGAGAAAGGGCCATGCGCAAACGACTGATGGCCAATGGGTATTCTGCCCGGATGTAGATGTAGCCCTTATTCGCTCCGGTCGCGTAGCCGTTAATGGCCATCGCTTCGATGACACTGTGCGAATCCCCCTCCAGAATGGAGCGATCCATAAACGCTCCGGGATCGCCTTCGTCAGCGTTACAGATGACGAATTTTTCATCACCGGCAACATTCTGGGTGATCTCCCATTTTTTCCCGGTCGGAAATCCTCCGCCGCCTCGTCCGCGCAAACCGGCTTTGGAAATCAGGTCGACCACGTCCTTCGGCGACATCTCTGTCAACACCTTTCCAAGCGCCTGATATCCTTTGGTCACAAGATATTCTTCGATTTTTTCAGGATTAATAAATCCACAGTTTCGTAACGCGACTCGCTGCTGTTTCTTGTAAAACGACATTTCCAGCTGGGTTTCGACTTTTTTCTTTAACGTCGGTTCTTCGTACAGCAGCCGTTTGACACGTTGGTTCCCGATGATATGGGTATCAATGATTTCCTCGGCATCCTCTGGTTTGACCTGGACATAGAACACATTATCAGGGAAAATTTTGACTATCGGACCCTTTTCGCAAAATCCGAAACACCCGGTGATGGAGACCTGAACAAAGTCGCTCAAGTTTTCTCGTTCGATCAGTTTTTCGAAATTCTCAACGATGCGCTGGCTCTCCGATGCCTGACAGCCTGTACCGCCGCACACCAAAATTACGGTGGGGTTGTTAGCTTTGCTATCGAAATTCGTTCGATACTCCAGCAATGGCTTCATTTCTTCATATATGCCTAATAACTCTTGATACGAGCCGATTTTTGCCATTATACTTCCTCCTCGCTTTCAATGCCCACAAAATACTCTTCAACAATTTCCTGTACATTTTCAGGCATCACTTTTCCGTACACCTTATCATTGATCATGACAACCGGCGCGAGTCCGCAGGCCCCGACACAGCGTAAACTTTCGATAGAGAACATTTTATCCTTCGTGACTTCACCCGATTTGATCTTGAGAATTCGTTCGAATTCGGTCAAAACTTTATCAGCCCCTTTGACATAACAGGCTGTTCCCATGCAGACATTGATTTTATATTTGCCCTTTGGAGTCGTGGTGAAATAGTTGTAGAAACTAATCACGCCGGACACCTCTGCGTGGTGAATATAAAATTGATTGGCAATGTGAATCTGCACCTCTTCCGGCAAATAACCAAAAATCTCCTGGGCTTTATGCAAAGATTGGATGAGATATTCTTTTTTTCGTGTTGCCTGCCCTTGGAGATCCAGGCTCTCGATGAAAGTATCAAGCTCCTGATATTGCTCAACCGGCAGTAACCGTTCTTTTGGTTCTGGATTTAATGTCAATCTATTCATGAAATGGATGACCTCCTCAGCTACAATTATTCACTATAATGGTCACTTCTACAATACCATACCATAATCCGACAATATTCGATGATGACACCGTTATGCCGGGTACGGAGTAAATGGATTCATTATTCAACAAGGTTCTTCCGAACCGAAAGACTTCAGGATCGCCTTCTCCAAAAGGTATAACGTGTCCAGATGAAGTTGTGTAACATTCCTCCCGGATTTGAGAACAAGAGTCTCAGGATTCCTGAAATTACAGGTTCAAAACGAAGAGTCCTCTGTCACGATTTCAAGAATCGTGAGTATTGCGCAGGCAATTTCCCTGCCCCCACAAATCATCAGAAGAGTGCCGATAATTGTCTCGATGATATCGGCCACATACAGAGCATGATGATGATGATGTTTCATGTCAATATGATCGTACATTGGCTTTGATACCACGTTCCATCCCATCAGCGAAGATGCCTCAGAATTTCTGGCAGTTTTCGTCACCATAACGCGATCTCAACAGAGCCCTTCCTTGACCTCTATTTAAGGGTTGATAAAAAATGTCCAGAAACTTTTTCATACGGAAACAACTTCTCGTTCCGAGGTGGCCGAATTTCCGAATAGGTTCCAGCTCGTTCTGAGCGATTATACTTGTCAAGTCTCTCACCGCTCCGCAAAAGAATTATTCCTTATTGATATCGTCAAGCCTTTGAAAGGCTGCATCGTGATGCTTTTCTTGTGGCAGGATTTCTGGTTAGCAGAAATATTGTTTCTCAAAAAGCAGAACAGAGCACTTCATGCCCAATGTCGGAAAGCCCCTATATTCAACAAAATTCGTCTCTATCTTGTGCTGGCATGGTTATTGCTTCTTACCTAATTCTGTTCAGATGATGTCGTCTGGGAAGGACAGATATAATGTGCCCATTTTTCTTGACAAATTTCTCTTTTGGCCTGAAAGATATTGGACTGAGAGATAAACATCGTGGGCCTGAAAGATATTGGACTATCCTACGCGTATCTACTGGTCTTTCGTCGTGTTCAAGTGAGTTTCGTTAATACATAGTTATGAAGTATCCAATTCCTTAGGAGGAACAATAATGATGATAAACAAGCAAAAAATTTTGTATGTGATGGTTCTCGTTGTGAGTATGGTGGCTTTGGTATCTCCCCAATTCATTTCCGCATGTGAAGAAGGAAGATTTGAGAAGCTTAACGGTCCGACTGCTGTGAAATTCGGAGAACGCTATACGTATTCCGTCTATCCTCGCGGCACGTTTGAAAGCGTGAATTGGAGCGCTGCGGGTGGAGAAGTGCTGAAAACCTGGGACGACGGAAAAACTTACTTTGCAGATGTCCGCTGGACCCATAAGCATCCTGAAAAAGGAACTCGTCTGAAAGTATGGGGCAAAGACGGATGCGGCACCATGCGGGACGCACGGCTTCCGGTCAGTACTGATGCAAAAGAAGATTCAGGAACCGGACGCGGCATTTCGGTCGCCGCCCAGTTTTACGACCTGTCTGATGAGAGAGGCGATCATATTGTCGTGACCCAGAACAGTGCGAAGCTTTCTTCTGATTGGGACAATCGGATCAGCTCGGTGTGGGTATTTGCCAACCGTGAAGTCACATTGTATGAGGGTTCCGGTTATAGCGGAAAGTCCATGACCTTAGAAGGCGGCTCAGAAGGTCGACGCTATAATTTACCGAAACGGTTCGACAATAATGTGTCATCATTCAAGGTCAAATAAACTGCGAGAAGTCGCTCAGTCGTCTTGACTGCGATCTCCGTATATTTGTGCTACATCCTGTGTCAGCGGCCAGGGAAGACCTGACAGGTTTCAAAAGCCTGTCAGGTTTAAGCGTACACCTTCCCCATCATCATAAACGAACCGGCATACAACTGTTTCGACACCGTGAACGTGACAGGGTGATGGAGTCCACCTCCATCTCATGCCTGCCGGATTGAGGGGGAGGCCAACACAAAACAGGTGGACTCTCCGCCAACCCATCAACAAAAACCTGCAAAAGTACTACAGAAATTGAGCAGAAACAAGAATCGTTCGATGTCGATCCCATGTGAGACAACTCTTTCTGAGGTCATCTCCGTACGTCTTCTCATAAATCTGCTTGTGCATCCCCATTGTTCGAGAGGAATTATGTTGACATATTTTTTCTGTCCTTATTTGCTGGAAACCGTAGGAAACACAAGACGTGATTGTCGAGAAACGTCGATCGGGCTTGACGGCTTGAAACGTTTACAGAACAACCACCAGCACAGGAGAACAGATTATGGCACTTTTTACAGGATCGGGAGTGGCCATCGTCACACCTTTCACAGCAGAGAACACGCTTAATTGTTCGAGACTGGAGGAACTGGTCAACTGGCATATCGAGCAAGGAACCGATGCCATCATCGCATGCGGCACCACAGGAGAATCGCCGACATTATCGGACGAAGAACATAAACAAGTTATTCAATGCGTGATCGAGACTGTCAACAAGCGAGTACCGGTAATTGCCGGCAGCGGGAGCAACGATACGGCCTATGCGGTTCAGTTGAGCCAGTATGCCGAAAAAATGGGGGCAGACGGGTTGCTCTGTATCACGCCGTATTACAACAAACCGACCCAGAAAGGACTGATCGCCAATTTTACCGCGATTGCCGACGCGGTGAATATTCCGATCATCATGTATAACGTTCCGGGGCGGACAGGAATCAACCTGCTCCCGGAGAGTATTGCGAAACTGGCCGAACATAAAAATATCTGCGGAGTGAAAGAAGCCAGCGGTATTATCGCTCAGGTCGCAGAGATTTCCCGCCTGACGCCTGGTGATTTTTGGCTCTATTCCGGCAATGACGATATGGTCGTGCCATTATTATCGGTCGGCGGAATCGGTGTGATTTCAGTTGTGGCCAACATTGCGCCCAAAGACACGCATGATATGGTTCGATATTTTCTCGATGGAGATCCCAGAAAGGCGTGTGAGTACCAACTCAAGATGAAGCCCTTAATCGATGCCCTGTTCTGTGAAACCAACCCCGGCCCTGTTAAAACGGCCATGAATCTGCTGGGCCTCGATGTCGGGCAGTTGCGTCTCCCGATGGCTGAGATGGAAGAGAACAATGTCGAACGGCTGACACAAGAATTACGCCAATATGGTCTGCTTGATTGAAAATTGACGATTGAGGGTTGTTGATGGCTGCCAATTGCCAATCTTCAATCGCCCAATTGGAACGTTATGTTAAATGTCTTGTTATGCGGCTGTTATGGCCACATGGGGGAAATCGTCACAGACTTATTAACAGAGCGTGAGGATATGACCCTGATCGGTGTTGATCCCATGCCGGGAGAGGGGAAAATACCGTTCCCGATTTTTACATCGTTTGACCAGGTGAATATCGACAGCGATGTGATCATCGATTTTTCTCACCACAGTTTAATATTACCATTATTGGATTACGCCGAGCGGACCAAAACTCCGGCTGTGATTTGTTCCACCGGCTTGGACGGAACGATTCATGCCCGGATGGATGAGGTGGCTAAAACTGTGCCACTGCTCCATTCCGGTAATATGTCGGTTGGGATTAATCTGCTGCTTAAACTCGTGCAAAAAGCAGCAGCGACTTTAGCTGATCATTTCGACATCGAACTCATCGAACGCCATCATCACCGTAAACTCGATTCACCGAGCGGTACGGCCTACATGATCGCCGATGCGATCAATGAAGAATTGAACAACAGCAAAAGCTACGTGTTTGGCCGGCATGGCAAAGACATTCAACGCAAACCGGAGGAAATCGGTATTCATTCCGTGCGCGGCGGGACCATTGTCGGCGAACATGCTGTGATTTTCGCCGGAACGGATGAAATTATCGAAATCAGCCATAAAGCCTACTCCCGGCGAATTTTCGCCGTCGGCGCGATCAAAGCCGCACGTTTCCTGGTTGAACAGCAGCCGGGACTCTACTCGATGGATGATGTGTTATGAGCCCTTATCGAGTGTAGAGATTCAAATATATTAAGCTGGGCTCCACTTCTCCAGCGGTGTCCAGCTTGTCATAAAAATCAGGACGTTTGCCAAAACAAAAGGAAAGGCATCAATGACACAAGAAGACCAGATTGCATATTGACTTGAAAGTGCAACCCATGATATGGAAACGGCAAACAGTGTATTCCAGATTGTACACAACATTCAGGAGTACGACAAATGGCTCAGATTTCAGATCGTGTAAAAAAGTGCTATCTCGCAGCTTTACAAGACCATCATATTCCGATCCAACACATATTTTTGGTTGGACGTTATGGGGCCGGAAATTATACAGAATGGAGCGATATCGATCGTACCCTTATTTCTAACGCGTGTGCAGGAACCCGCATTGAAGACAGAAAAACATTGAGACCGATCACGCTTTCAATCAGTTCTGAGACAGAAGCTCTGCCATATTCCCCTGAACCGTTTACCGATGCTGAGCCCTTTGTCAAAGAGATCCTGGAAACCGAAGTAAAAATACTTTAAGGCTCGTCGTCAGAAGGATACAACACAATTACGCAGCAAAATCGATTCAATCTCTTTTCGTTTCCCCCATTCAAGAATTGTTCAAAAAGTATACAGCTATTGTCTAAATTTTGAACAAATGGTTAAATTTTGAACGACTAAACATCACCCCATCACACTAGCATTCTTCGCTTTTCTCACAAAATATTCTCGATCTATCCTCCATTTCCAGGTGATTCCAAGAAAACATAGAACGCGGCCAGCTTTTCTCCTCATCGATGGCATGATCTTTGCTATTATATTCTAGGAGTATGTCGATAACTTTTTACGAATGCTTTGGTGCAATAATTTTAAAGAGTCAATGCCGGTCGTCCTGAGCGTGTCGAGTCGCGTCGACACGCTCAGCGCAGACAGACATCTTGGCCGGACGATACGAGTCATTGCGCCACACCTCTTTTGTTCACAGGAGGTGCTCCATTCATTGGATGATTGGGTGGAGCGACCCCACATCAAAGAAAAAGGAGCGTCCAGTATGATACACCGACGAAAGATGATACGCCGGAGTGTTTTACCGCTCTGTGTGGGTATCATGGTTTTCATGAGCGGCCAGGGATTGACAGAGGCAACTCCGGGGTATCGGATGAGACCAGCAGTTCCATCCGGCGTTGAGCTGGCTCAGGAGATGGTCATGTACGACCCGGCGGTCTTGAGCATCAGGTTTGCTCAGAATTCGGAGATTTCGTTCGTAAAGCCCGAGAAGACAGTAGAGAGCGGCCCGCTCTTTGCCGCCTTACAGCAGCAACCTCGCCCCGATCAGTACGCCGGAGCCCGGCACCCTGGCCTTGCTGGGCCTGGGGATTGCCGCATTCGCCCTGCTGCGGCGGCGAACACTATAAACGCGCCGGTATTTCTGCTTAAAAAAAAAGCGGCTGGCAACAACAAAAAAACGACAGAGATGATGTGAAGAAGGATGAAGACAATCGGGCATCCCCCATGCCCCCTGTCCTTCTTACACAGATCCTTAGTTGTGTCATAAGGAGGAAACCATTCCCATGAACACTATGAAACTTTGTATAACGTGTCTCATTCTGACGTTCTGCTTTCCGGCCTCCCCGGTCAGGGCCGAGGTTCCGCGCACCATCTC
>PDWJ01002870.1_pt1 | contig 31993 bp, 18 predicted proteins | sample 1430881 | NCBI WGS metagenome assembly PDWJ01 (sample SAMN01162460, study PRJNA174530) | Oral metagenome, whole genome shotgun sequencing project. | biome: Marine environment; feature: Marine mammal; material: Swab sample of the gingival sulcus; isolation source: swab sample of gingival sulcus...
AGTTTTTGTAAAAACAGGTTGCAATATTTCTTTTTCAAATAAAGGATATTCATTTTCTGGAATTTCTATAAATGTAGAATTATTTTTAGGAGCCCACCATTTTCGGATTCATAGTCACAAGACGTCTTTTCTAAATAGTTAATAGCTTTTCGTAAACGATCAATTTCTTGAACTCTTCGCTGCATTTGCTCAGTACCATGTTCACGCCAATAGTTATATAAATCAGCATATTTATATTTTATACTGTCTTTGAACTCGGTTTGCACGTACAATGAAATGATTTTCCTTCCCGGAGTGTCACGTGGTTTATCATACTCAACATTAGCCAACATATAATTAGCGCCAAACAACCCCTCAGTAGTAGAAATAGGATCATCATTGTTTACTTCTGCTTGTGACTTACCTTGTTTAGAATCTATAGTATCTCTTTTGGCAGGTGCTGACTCTATATATTTTTTATATTTTTCATATCTACCTGTATCAAGAAAACTTCTATTGAGCACTTTAGCAAATTTAGAAGAGGAGGCTGATTTCAAATTAGCTCGGTTTGCATAGTATTCTTCACATGCTTCTTGATATTTTTTCTTAATAGTATCGAAAAACAAACCGGGTAATTTCTTATAAGAAGAATCTTTTTTTATGGAAATACCTTCTAATAAATAACCTTTTTGATGTTTAGTTAGATAGGATAATAAACTCTTTATTGTATTTATTGTATAATTATTTTTCTGTATAAGCTTATTTCCTTCCTTACAATCATCCCTACGTCGTTCGGCAATTGTTAAAAAATTTTTGTTTTGTTTTTTTTGCTGATTATATTTTTCAATGAATTTTATATGCTTCGTTGAGTCTGTACAATTTTGTACCTTTTCTTTCCATTCGGTGATATAATCCACCTCCGGATCAGTGGAACGACCACCAAACCAATTAACTGCATAAAATCCTCCGGCTAAAAGAATAAGCAAGACGATAAAAAAAATAATTTTCTTCGAAATCAGAAAGTTTTTCTTCTTTCCGGAGCCACTGTCACCCCGGCTCCCACCACCAAATCCACCGATTCCTCTTTCTAATTGATTATATTTATCCGTTTTTTTCTTAGCTTTAGCTAATCGAAAACCTCTGCTTCTTTTCTTTAATATTACATCAACTTGCTTCTCTCCGGTTATATCTCGGCTATAATCATATATATCCAATATTTTGTCTTCATAGCCCTCTGCTTGAATCTGAATAAACCCTTCACTCGAACTACTGACAGCTATCGATCCCTCCGGCTGCCCCGTACACGTTTTTGTTTTTCCACCATTATATTGAATCGTATACTCCTGTCGATAAGAAATATCGTCTTTGGTTTTCAGGTGGTAATGAAAATGTAACGCTTTTGATTGAGGCTTCAACTCAATTTTGTATTCCCCTTTTTCAATTTCGTTCGGATAAATTAAAATTCGATGATCATCAGCTTCGAGTCCTTCATTCAATATTATTTCTTTAACGTCCGAAACATCTGTTTCCACCACTGACAGCCCCCCAACAAATTGACAGTCTTTACCATCAAAAACAAAACGCGAATTATTGTCAATCAAATTACCATATTGGTCAACAAGCTTTAGCGTAAGCGAATACCTTTTTTTTACAAGAGTTTCTTCGATTTGTATTACACCATCGGCAGTTTCTTTGTACTTTTCTTTCAATTCTTGCACACCGGCATCTATTACAACACCATCATAATTAGGATTCCGGCTACGTATCTCTAAATACACCTTATCATCGAGCAGCAAATCACTCGGCAATCGTGTGATTACCGAGGTATTCGCTCCCAAAATTTCATAACTTTCAGCACTCAATTCACAGCCTGAATGATCACGAATGACCAGCTCCAAATTATATCTCTTTTGCTGTGCTTTAAGACGCAATGTATGCATTCTACCCGAAAAATTAAAAACACTTTCAAGCGCTTCCTGCAATAGAAATATTTCTTGATACTTAACAAATTCTCTACGGTAAGGGTCAGCAAAAAAAGCATCTAACTCATCATTTTTTTTATAGAAAATACGTCCAAACTCTTCTTTTTGAGGTGAATCAATCCACGAATGTTTTTGGATATCACTAAACGAGCTTTTATCAATAATATCAAAAAACAATTGGGGGTCTTCTCTTTTGGTAGTCAGCCTATAGGATTCGTCAATATAATAATCTTTATAAACCTGCTGCAATTCGCCCAAGAGCTCTCGCACAGGCTTATCGCTTTTTAGCCCATGAGGAATATACAAAGTAAGAGCTAGATAGCCTCCACTCGAATTACTTTGGTCGTAAAGAGATAAATAAGAGGTAAACACCTTATACTCTTTTGTGAACTCCAAGCCATAAAAATCTTTCATTACAGCCTCATACCTTATTGCAGAACGTATATCTTTTAAGGTATCTCTAATGGTAGGCGATGAAATATCGATATGTTCGGAATGGAAAAATTTTTGTTCTCCTCGTTTAGTGCCCCAAGCCACTAAACCTATATGCTTGCTATTATTATTCATAAGGATTGTTCTAATTTTTTTTATACAATAGAGTATGATAAAGATGAACTTATTTATTAGTCGCGATTAAATAGACCTAAGATACTTCTCTTTTCTTTTTTACTAGCTGTAGAATTGAGCAAACTTTTAAGCAATTCATTAGAATGATTTTCTTCAAACTCAAAGGTTTTGCCCAACATAAACCGACCTAAACTAAATGGCAATACTACCGCTCCGTAATTATCATTCTTATTGATGCCATATTTTTTGTTTACTCTTTTGATATTATTAATCAAGTTGGCGTAATTGTCTACCACAAATTCTTTTGTTTTATCATACAACTCATCATCCGACACCTGCATAAGGTCGGCTTTGGTAACCACTACTTGTATAGAATCGGTTTTTGCCAATGTACCGTCTCGCTCTAAAGTTTTAAGACAATAAATCAATAAATCTTGTTGGCTTTCTGCCATAGTACGCTTTCTGCCTCTTTGAGCATCGGCAAAATAATCAACCACCAAGAAAATAACTTTCCTATTGTTATTATGCAAATAGCCTTTGGCACCTATGGTATTTTTGTCTTTTGTACTAGCCCGTTCGTAAGTAGCTTTAAAAAACTCGCCACTCATTTCTATTACCGAAACAGGATATTTGCGCTCGTTCAGATACAAAGAAGTAGCTATAAAATTCACCGTATCTGTGGGAGTACTGGGTGGCACATATCCGTCATATACACATTGTTTTAGCTCATTTAAATATCTTACTCCTTCGTGGTTGGAAATATCAGGATCTAACATACCTGCTTTTTCGGCTTGATAAAACATACCCGACAATACACATGATTTACCGGAACGAGGAATCCCAAAGAAATAAATATCGGTATTATCAGCAGGCAATGGAGGTAAATCTTCCCAATCAAACACACGTGATACATAGTCCGGAGGATCTAAAAACACCTCCAATGCTTCAGGAGTGGCAATATTACGTTCTATAATGCCTTGCTCTGTGATCTTCCCCTCATTTAACATCTCTTTGATCCTTTGTATCGTATAAAAATTTGGATCAGCTTCTATAGTTCTATATATTTTTTCTTGTTCCTCTATTAATTCTCTCTCCAAAGTAGCAATTCGTCCGTTTGCAATATTTACATATTTACCATGAGGATAAGCAGCTATATACTCTTTATAAGCACTAATAGTACGCTTTTGTTCGCAGTCTTTCCAATAATTTTCCTCTACCTCATTATCAGCCATCTTTTTACGTTCTTCTTCTACTGCTTTACGCTTTATTTCATCTAACTGCTCTCGCACCCAGTCTTGTTTTTCACGAGAAAACTTGCCGGTATCTTGCAATTCTTCAAAGGTAAATACACCATCTTGTATAAGTTCTAATATTTTTTCTTGTGGTGTAAGATTCAAGTTAGCTAATGCATTTCTTTTTTGTTCTTTTGTTAATTCCATAATTTTATTATATGTATAATAGTTAAAAAATAACTTTTTTTGCTTCCTTCACATTGGAGTCTTTTTTAAGACCGACTATATCAGAGCTGTCACGCACTGTAAACAGATAAGGGAATAGAATTAGAAAATGTAAAATAAGCCATGCTAAAACATCTACAATCCAATTGGCATCATGAGTATTTAAAGTTTTTAAAGCTGTTAACCCTTCTTCAAACTCATACATATCTAAAGCATCATCGACCTTATATTTAAAAGGATTATTTTCGGTATGAGGATGTACACTACAAGCCTCTGTAAGGCGACTAGCATAAGCATTTAGTTTTACATCCACAGTTTTAAATAAAGTAGATATTTTAAAGGGATTCCAATGATCGATAGTGCGTAAAGCTTCACTTACAAACTTTTCAGCCTCAGCTCTGTCAACACTTATCTCATCGTTTAATTTTTCTTTCATAAAGATCAGTTTTTCGCCTATCAAATCATCCTTTTCTCTATCAGAAGAACGGCTGGTAACGGGTGGATTTTCATTGGCATATTTGCCTTCTCTTATATCTCTATCAATATAGGCTTTGTATTCGTCTTGTCGGGCAACTATATATTCATCGAACCTATTAAACAGGGTACTAATGCCTTCTACCTTTTCTTTGCCTGCTACTTGCATCTTGTCTTTAATATTCATTTGCACATTAAAAAAATGAATAACAAACACCAAACTTACCAATGCTAATGCAGTATAAACAAATACCAACAGGTATTCTAGCATCTGTTTTCCGGTCACCACCCGTTTGGCAGATTTAATACCCACCAATAAATACACGATACCTGCCAATGCCACCATCATAACTATGGCAATGGGGATACTGATATATAAGCTACCTTCCCAAAAAAATGTAGCTGCTATAAAGGTAATAACCCCCATACCAATAATGCCCAACAGCTCCAAAATGTCTTTTAATTGAATTTTACTTGAGTTTTGTTCCATGTTGTTATCTTATTTTTATTAGTTTAAAAGTTAATGTATTTACTTTATAATTCTTGTTTTGTCCTTTGCATGCGGCATAACCGTTTTTGTCGGCCTCACATTCGAAGAAATAAGGGGAATAGCCTCCGTTAGGATCGCACGTAGCAGCGGTTTCTTGATCTATTTCCAATCGATTACTTCCCACAATACTAACGCTAAGTGCTGCTTCACATTCAGTGCCGTTAGGTTCAACCAAAGTAAGCTTTCCACTTCCTCCCTTATAAAAGTCAAAAAACAACGTTACCTGTTCATTCTCTTCATTGATAATACTGGTCGTACTTTTCCACCTGCCGGTGATAAAATCCGTATTTACTATCTTTTCAGGTAATTTAAGGGTGTCAGGTTTAGTCTTAGCATTCGGACATTGTTTTTTTAATTGTTCAATTTCTGCTAACAATCGATCTATTTTTTTCTGAACATCTTGACAGTCAGGGTTAGGTTTTTTTGGCACAGGTGAAGAGTTTCTTTGACCCTGCTTCAAAGCTTTTAATAAATTTTCGATTTGCAACAAATTACCTATGGTTTTATCATCTACAACAGATAATGGCTTACCTGTAGATTTCAATAAGTCAATAATATCAGATGTTGCCATATTGGGGTTTACGGACTTTACTAATGCAACGGCACCCGTCACAATAGGAGAAGCCATGCTTGTACCTTGAAAAAACTCATACGAGTTATTAGGTGTACTGCTATATATCTCCACCCCCGGAGCTGATACGGTGGACATTTTACCATAATTACTAAAACTTGCCTTCTTGAGCGAAGGGCCTACGGCATTCACTTTTACCCCCAAAGGATTACGCTGCATAGGGTCTAAACCGACCATTAAGTCCTGATTACCGGCAGCCATAATCAAAGTCACATGCTTTTTTTCAGCCATTTTAAATATCTTGTTCCAAAAAGCTTCTTCATTTTTAAAAGAATTATGAATCATATCATATTGCACTTGTTTCGGAAAAAGTCGCAACATATTATTAAACTCTTTACCTAAAGAGAGATTAACAACAGTTGCACCTTGATTAATAGCATATAACACACCATCAACCACCGCTGTAAAAGACATTTTTCCGTTCGCATCTGAAACTTGAATAGGCATCAACAAACAATTAGGAGCTATACCTGCCACACCTTCATTGTTACCCATCTCACCCAGTGCCGTACCGGCCACATGCGAGCCGTGTTTAGCAGCCGAATAAGTAAACACATCACTTGTACGAGTGACCACATTGTAAGGTTTATACACATGGTTCTCCAATTCCGGATGCGTAATATCAAATCCATTATCAACCACCGCGACAATTACTTTTTGATCACCTTTGGTGTAATCCCATGCTTTATAAGCCTGAACCACATCAAAATACCATTTTTTTTTACGATCGGAAAATCCGGGATCTTTCGGAATATACCCCCCTTCAAACAAACTTTCGTCCCATATAAGCATTGTATATTGCGGTAGTTTGTTTGGTAATTCTGATTTTACACGTTCCATTTCCGAAGCAGGCACTTGCAACTGTACCCTGCTGGTGAGTGTATCGTAATAAATAACCTTAAAATCATTACTTGGATAAGCTTGCTTAAAATCAGCAGCAAAACGCTCGAAATCAACACCATTCCCTTCCACATGAATATTGATTCTATTAACAACAATTTTAACAATGCTATCTTGACCATACCCTATGTCTGTGGAGTCTATGGGAACTATCACACCGGGATCTGATGGTAGATCCGGCGATTCAAAATCACAACTTCTATAAATGAATAGAAGAGCCAATAAGCCCAAAAGAATTAACAACCATATCCACCACCTCTTAGGTTTAGGGGGTGTCTCTTTGCCACCGCCAGACTCGTTTTTAAGATCCGAAGATTCTTCAACGGCTTTCGATCTCTCTGTACCATCGTTACTTTCAGTCTCCTTTTTAATTTCGTCCTCAACGCCATTTGTATTCTCGTTAGACAGCCTGACAGATTCCTGATCATTAGAAGATATAGGAGGCTCTTCTTTTTTAGAAGAAAAAGCCGACTCTTGTTCAGACTTCTGTTCTTTGTTACCCAAAAATTCCTCGTCCGGTATTTCCGGCTCTGCTAATGTTGGAGGCGTAGTAGACGTCGGATTCTGTTGAGGAGGTCGTATAGGTGGTTTTTGAGGAATGTCTCGCCCCATTACCCCGAATTTATTAGCATTAACATCGGATGGTAACATAGACCAAGCAGCAATAATAAGCTTATTGTCATTGCCAATAAAAACATAATCATCTCCACCATATACGATTGCTTTCTCCAAAATATACGCCCAACTTGCATCTGCCCCTTTATCTTTAATGTTTCTAACAAGCTGATGAACAGCCGCAAATATATGACTCAATTTTGTTTGGTATTCCTGATAAGAAACTTCGCCTTTTAAATCGCTCAGTTTAACCAAAGGAGTAACAGCATCTCTACTTAACCATTGTATTTTCACATACTGCTGATGCCTACTTATGACTCTGGGTTCAGCAAACACAAAAGATATATCATTACTCAACTGTCGTTTCAAATAACTCTGTATTTTAGTATGAAGAAGATAGAGATCAGTACCTTCCCATTTCATCACCTCAAACTTTGAAGTGTCAGTAGTACATAATTTAACAATAGATTTCATAATACGATGCTATTTTCTATCCGTTTTTAATTATACTTTATAATCGTAGGTACTCATTTCGTCTATTACCTTTCCTAGTTTAGCATTAGCTTCTATGTCATAGGTTGGTATATCACAAGAAGAAATAAATGAAATATGCATCATATCTTTCCATTTTACAAAATGACTAAAGCTGGGTGCATTTTTAACCTTTTCTCTATCAATCTGTGCTTTATTTAAGTGCACATCCAAATCTTTCATCGTTTCAAACAAATTCGTAAGTTCATCTTCTTGCATTTCTTCAAACTCCAAATAACTATGATTTGTATTGATACCTAGATTGTTTTCTTTATTGGTTTTTTCTACTAAAGCTTTTTCTTCTTCAGAATAGTAGGCATAACCCATGGTATTGACAAAATTGTTGATAATAGCAGCACTGGTATCAGCTATCATCTCCTGAATTTTATCAATTTTATCGTATCTATCAACATATCGTCTTATATTTTGTCCTATTAGTTTGGTAATCCCTAATCGTTCAAATTGTAACTTTATATTATCTATTAAATCGATAACTGCATTAGAAGATATATGACCTTGTTCCACAAAAATTCGCAAATTTTCTTCTGTTAAATTATCGTCTAACCATTTTGATACCAACCCCTCTGCCAACATCTCCGAACTGCTTTTCATACGTGTGGTCTCTCCGTAAAACAACTCCTCAAGATCAATATTTTTTTCTTTATAATAGGCTTGCATTTCTTCCTCACTACGAAACTTATAAGTATTCATCAACAAGGCTATATTTTTGTCATAATCTTCTTTTCTAGAACTCAGTCCCTTTAGAGCATATCTGATGGCAGCATACTCAGGGAAATTCTTTCCTTCTACCAATTCTATATCATTCATTTTAGAATGATAATAATTGTAAATCTCACTTTCCTTAACAAGAAAACGACTTATAAAATGGCCAAAGAAGTAAGGGTCTCTACCAAAAGTAATATCCAAATCTGATTGTATCTGTCCTGCTTTGGCAGCAGCTATTTCTATCTTTTTATCTGCGCTATCATCATGATAGTGATTAGCCATTTCTTGTTGCATTTGCGCTTTCAATGCTTGCAGACTTCTTATAAATTTATTGATACGAGCATTGCTATCTTCTGCTGAAAGTGCCAGATTTCTTAGAATAGGGAGACTTCCGTCATTATTGGGTGTAGATGACTCATCCCACATTAGCTGTGGATTATCAAAATGCTGTTTTACAAATGGATAATTAACGAAAGATTGCTCCAAATCTTCCCAATAATTAGGATAGGAAGTAGCATAAGATTCTTTATCCAATTCCGTTTCTTTTCCTGTTTCTCTGTATCCTTTAAAAAGATGGTTTATTTCCTGAGATAGTCTTAAATCTCTCAACATATAGTTGTTCTTAAAAAAAGATTGACTGCTTTGCCACTCTTTGTGCCATTTAAAATTCTTCCCAACTATTTGCTGTTCAAATATTTTAACAAACCTACTTTCCCACTTACTAGGAAGGTCTTCAGCTTTTTTGAAATTAGTAAAATTATAGGCTAAATCTGTATTGTACCATGTATATATAATGAAAAGGGGATCGGTTTTCGTATCTTTTAAAAACTCTTCACGTTCTTCGGGCGTTTTACCAATAAAACGAGAAATCCAAGTATTTAACAATTCGGGTATATGAGTAACTTCTAATTGGCTACTGTTGTTACAAAACAAAAGATTATTAATTAAATAGCTATCAGAATAATGATTGAATAAATAAGAGACTTTACCTCTTAGAATAAGATGCTGAATATTATCATCTAATTTATCAATATGGTACTCTTCTCTACTTCTGGCACCCGGAAAGTCTAATAAATCAATATGTTTCAGAAAAGGTTTAGTTTCTTCTATTTCTTTTTCCAATTTAAAACCAACCTCAGCAGCTATGGCACACAAATAACTTTTGGGTATATTTGTTGTAGTATTGGTATTTGGACAAAATACAATTGAAGATGTTTGAGGTTTATTAAATTCATGCAATCTGGCAACATCTAATAAGGTACCATTTTCTCGCAATACTGTTTCAAACTTGCAATATACATAATCTGCATAACCTGTATTTTCAATTGTCTTTATTAATTTAGAAAACACATTTGAAATATATTCGTTTTGCCCCCATATAATACTTAATAAATCGACCCATGTGTCTGATTTTAGATATTCAATGGTAGCAGCTGCCATTTCCCAAAAACTGGTATCTATTAAACGTAAATACACCTTAGAGTCGGAGAAATATTGTTTTATATAATCCCGTATATCTAGTATATCATCTTCTGAAAAAAAGTTTTGTGGAGAAGAAGTATTTTTTTTGCCTTGCAACTGCTCAATAACATCTTTTATTTCAAGTTCTGACAAAACTTCCAAGCCTTTTCTAACCTCAGACAGTGCACTATCTATAAGCATTATAGCAATATCCTTAGGGCGCATGATTTTTATCATAACAGGAAAATCCTCATTGGGAATTTGAATATTTGTAGAGAAACGAGTAACCACAGCAGTAGCTTCCGTACCTCCTCCTTTGGGGTTTATCTGCTCCAAATAGTCGTATTCAATATTATTCTTATAGTCTTTTACAATAAAATTGTTTCCCGGTTTACTAAGCATAATATTAGCCAAATAAGACTTACCCACCTGACTAACCCCATACAACGCTGCAGAAGGATTTTGCTGCAAGGCATATCTTATTTTTTTATACTCCCGCCTAATATTTACCATTTTTTTATAGGAGTTTATTTTTCTCTCGGCTTTTAAATAGGTATTTGTCCATTCAATACCATTTTTTAACCCCTCTAAACTATCATCTATATCCTGTACTAAATTCTTATATATATCGGTATTCATATTCTTTGTTTAATAATGGTTAATTATTTAGTTCTGATACTTAGTGTAAATTCACCAGTATCTAACCAATAGACTTTATTTTCTGGTAGGGTTCGTAAACCTATTCTAAAAAATAATGGCGACAATTCTTCTCTATCTTTGTCTAAAATAGATTCTATGTATATATTCTCCCTATTAGAGCGATAGTCTCTATAAATCTTAAAAGTAAGAGGCATATTTCGTTTTATATTCTCTTTATACCTATTAAGCTCATCATTAATAAGGTTGGCATCAGTTATAGATTGTCGTTTCTGTATTTTTTCTATTATAGCCTTATCATTAAAATCTAATTCGTATAAAGGACGGGCAAGATATATATTACTATCTAGCTGTTTACATCCTAAGCTAATAGGTAATCCATACACCCTAATGTTACTTTTGTTTTCGTTGGGTGTTAAGAAAGATTCCTCTACTTGCTTGGTGGTAACATTATAGAGTCCCATATACTTAGCTGTTGAGAGCATCTCCTTTTTCATAACATCCATATTAAACATAAATCCATTAAGCATATCAAGACGCCCCCCCATTAATCCAATCATAGCACCTACTGCAACTATAGATTTTTGATCTTCAAAATATCCATTACCATCGTGGAAAGGATACCATTTTCCTACACGATAATCATTTAAAGTAATCAACCTATCAGGTGGAACGGGATAATATTTCAAGAATAAATCTCTAAACACATTCAACGACATTGGCTTACCGGCTAATAATACAAAATCAGCTCCATAAGCATAAATAATAGAGGATATTTGTTTCAAAAGATCATCAAAACAGGAAATAACAACTCGGTTAACATTTTCTTTATTGAAATTCCATTTAATATCTTCAAAAGGAACTCCAAAAGTAGCCCTGAAATGTTCTAACAGTTCTGCACTTGGCTTATGAATAGGGAAAAAATCCTCAAACGATAATGTTTGTTTTTCAGCTTCTTTTTGAGTAAGCTCAATATATTTAAGAGCAATAGGAACAAGTATTTGGATATTGAAATCTCTTCTCAATCGTTTAACGGTATAATTCATTAAATTGCTATCCTCGCCAAAGAAGCCGGCTAATTTTTCTTCAATATTACTTACATTGTTTTCTTCTAAATAATATTTTATAATACCTACATAAGCTTTTTCAAGTACACTCCCACCCCTATTATTTTCAGAAGTATTACTATCCATACCTTCAAGTAAAACCTGATGAATAATTTCTTTGAGCAAGTCATCCCCGGCATAATAAAAGCTTTCGCCATATAAAGGAGTTGGAGTTAGTATGGTCTTACCTGATTCGCTACATTGGTAAGCACAAATCATTAGATCAGTTGTTCCGGCTCCAATGTCAATAGAAGCTATAGTTAAGGTTTTGTCTGAACCCAAACCTTTTCTGTGCTTCCCATATAAATTGAAATATTCTTTTCCTTTACCAATATATCTTTGTGCAATCTCGGCATATAGAAAAACGAGTTGGACAGAGGTAGCTTCGTCATATCCCCAATCTTTTAAATCCTGAACATCTCCCATATTAGACTTTAAATCTTTTACCGGAGGTATTACCTCAATTTTATCCACATAGTTTTTCATGTCGAAATCTTCGTTATAGGTATCTTCATAAAATCGTTTGAGAACGATAGAAGCCTCTTCGGCACATTGGCGCAATACTATTCTTTCTTGAATAGGCATAGCCGTAGGACAAGTAATTAGCACTCGTTTTATTCTTCTTGGCTTGTTAATATTACCATAGTTTGAACGAAAGTCGTAACTGTTAATTTGAGAATAAGCATGAGCTAGTATTTCTAAGTAAACGAAAGTCATCAACGACTTTCGGGAATACACACTCTTTGCACCAAAATCGCTGGTGGGATTAAAAGAACCATCACTATTAAATTGCTCAGATATACCCTCAAAATAAATAGATTTAATAGGAAAGTCGCCTTCCAATCTCACATACTCCCATTGTACATTGGTAGGGGCATCGTCCCACAGATACCGTTTAGGACTAGAGTGATTGGTTACTTTATTCTCGCCTTCAATATCTCTATTTGTTGATAGATATATTAATCTGTCGGCTTCCTTACCCAATCTTAAAATACTAGGCCATACAAATTGTTTGTTATTGTAACCTATTTCACCAAAATTTGCTTTATGGAATGCTAATCGCATGGCAAAAGGTTCATCATGCCTTTGGTTAGGTATAGATAAATCTTGGAGTTTAAGCTTAGATACTTGGGTAAAGGGCTTTCCTTTTGCTGATGAATCAAAAATCAGCCCGCAAGTCCTAGAATTACCCACGTCAAGAACCAAGTCTGTATCTATTTTTTCTACATCCTTATCGGCAAATAATTTAATAGAAGGCAGAATATCTAAGCATCCTAAATAATATACCAAAAATATATAGTTAGCAAGATACTTATAAGTTGGAAAAGCTTCGGGTAGCTCACCATTATGCACCAATTTAATCAAATATTCATCTACCCAATTAGAATTATCATCACTACAATAATTTAAAATCATTTGCTTATCCTTGCACAGCTCAAACACTTTGGCTCGTTCATTTCCAAAGAAATAAGGCGTTTCAAACTGTTCTTCATCATAAATACTTTTGGTATCAAAAGCAAGCACAACATCATAAGTACTTACTGATTTAACAGTGTTCTTATGCAAAAATTTTATCCTACACCAATTGGTTGGGTTAATACCTTGGATAATACCATTGTTTGTTTCGAAAAAAGGTAACGGCAACCATTCATCTTTATACAGGTCTAAAGCAGACGTAATATCATGAACAGAAAAAGCATCTTCTCCTTCTGTAAGTTCTGGCAACAGATTTACATTCAGATTGTCTTCGTCCAGTTTTCCATCTGTCAAAAAACCTTCTCTTTTTAAGTTATTTTCATCAACAAGTATATCGTGCATATTAATTTTATACGCATAACCAATATATTTTCTGAAAGCATCCGGGTCATACCATTCATGAAACCGAAGCCTTTTTGCAACATCGTTATTAGGATTGATCTCTACATTTTCAAATTTAATAAATTGAATTCCCGAATTTGCAATTAATGATTTTTCCATATATTAATGATTATATATTCGTTATTTAAACACTGGTTTACAATATGCTCAACACCTTTTCTAAATATCTATTCTAAAACACATTATATTTTACATATATGTTTTTTAAACAAGTATAACATGAACAAAACGTGTGTTACAATAATCTTTCAAATTCTCAATTTGGTAATAGACGAAATAGGGGTTTATTGAACTAATTTCAGCTATTAGTTCAACCCTGATCCAGAAGATAATATGTAAAAATATTGTAGATAATAATAAGCGACATATACCATTTTTATTTTTGATAGTTCTCCTAAACATTAAGAGATTGTTATTTAAGCTGCACTATTCACAAAAAAAATAATTGAAAACTTAGAATACTGTTTTTATAACGCATCTACTTACTCCTTCAAAAAAACTACTATAAAAACGAAGCTTGACGCCTCATATTTGCATTGAACTAAACGCTTGAATAATGCAACGAAAAAAAATGAGACTGTCCAAAAACTTCGGACAGTCTCATTTTTCAACCTTCTCAAACCTCCAATTTGACGACTCTCAACCAATAGAAGTTTACAACTTTATAGACAAGCATTAATTAAAGTGAAATAGCCCCTTTTGATGTTTCCTCACTTACACCTTTAGTGGCCAAAAGAATAAGAAGCCATATTCCTCCAATAAGTGGAATTAACGAAACTAAAACCATCCAACCACTCTTCCCTATATCGTGAAGACGTCTTACAGCAGCAGCCAACCCCGGAACAAGTAATGCTAAACTGTACAATGTAAATACCGGACCACCACTACCAAACCCCATAACAACATCAAGGAGTACTGCAACAATGCTAAAAATCATATTAAACAACACAAACATCCAATACTCCTTTCGTGTAGCTTTTCCATTAAAGGTTGCATATTTTTTCAATGCTAATAAATACCATTTCATAATAATTAGTTTTTGCTTATATTTTAGCAGCAATAATTCTAATAAAAAAAAAGATGGCAATACACGGAACAGGTGTTTATCATACTCCTTAATTTATTACCTTTGCTACGTAAACACCATTTAATTACCCAAACATGAAAAAGAAATTCCCTAAGAAACCCATAAACTTCACCTTTTCAAGAGTATACCTCTGGGGGGGGGGGGGGTCCCCAAAATTTGAGAATCATTATCGACAAGCAATCAGTTTTTACCGCTCTTCGGAATACCCCCAAGCCATAGACAAATGGCATAAAGCTATTAACAATACAAACTCTCAATATAATAAAGCGCTATGCTTTTTAAATATCGGCATCTGCTACAAAAACACAAGTCAATACGACTCTGCCTTTTATTATTATGAAAAATCACAGAATGCTGTGAAAACAATAGATTCGATTCATTTAAAAGGAGCTATCCATAACAATATAGGTACACTATGTTTGGAAACAGGCGCATATAAAAAAGCGCAAGAACATTTATTTAAAGCCCTAAAATACAAAGAAACGACCAATGACAGTACAAGAATAGGGTCTACACTTCTAAACTTAGGAGAGGTTCAGTTAAGACTAAACAATTGGAATAAAGCCGAAAATTATTACAAACAATCTCTTGAAATTAGAGAGATTGTTAAAGATACTTTTGGAATTTTAAGTTGTTATATAAACTTAGGAATTTTAGAAAAAAAGAGGGGGAGATACCAGAAAGCTCACAATTATTACAATAATGTTATCGAAACATGCAAAAATAGAATTAACAATTTTTTACTATTAAGATTGTTTACTTATGAAAATATGGGCTCATTGTACAGAATCGAAGGGAAAATCGATTCGGCTTTTATCTACTACAACAAAGCCTTGCTCATTGCAAAAAAAATCGGTAGCAGAAATGATATTGCCCATAACAAAAACGAATTAGCTCAATTAGAACTAAACAAAAAAAATTATAAATCAGCACTATCGCTTTCTTTAGAAGCTTTTAGTTTGGCGAGCGAAAACAACCTATTTGAAGGCTTAGCAGAGTATTCTAAAACTATAGCTACAACGTATAGCAAAATAAAGGATCATGAAAATGCTTTTTTTTGGTTAACCAAACATATTGAATTAAATGACAGTCTATTATCTCTTGAAAAAAGAAAGCAAATTATGGGAATGGAATATGAATACCAAACCCAACAAAAAGAAAACAAAATACTAAAACTAACCAACGACAACCTTCTAAAAAAAGCACAACTTACCCGATCAAGATATATCACCTACAGCATTGCATCCACTCTTGTTCTATTGTTAATACTGGGCTATATTCTATGGTACAAACAAAAACAGAAACAAAAATTGGCTTTACTAGAAAGCACCTTAGCGGCAAGCGAAACCGAAAAAACAAGAATTGGACAATATGTGCATGGCGAAATAGCAGGGCGTATTATAAAAATGGCTTACGAAATAGAAAGAGAAAACCTACAGCTTTCTAACAAACTAATAGAAACCTCAATGCATGTAAGAAAAGTTTCACATGAACTAGACGGCACCATAACACATGGAGAGCTATTTATAGACAAAATAGCGGATATTATGCCTGAACCTATTGACAATAAAAAATTTACAGTTGATTTTTCACCCAATCAAAATATAATTATAAATGAACCTCATGGTATCCACCTATATAGAATCATTCAAGAATTAGTTACCAATAATTTAAAATATTCTAAAGCAAATATTACCACTATAAAGATTGAATTGCAGGAAAATTACATATATTTAGACTACAAAGATAATGGCATTGGTAGCGAAACATTCAAACCGGGACACGGCTTTAAACATATCTATAACAGAGTAGAAGTATTAAAGGGCGAAATAAACGTAGAAACTTCTAAAAATAAAGGATTTAAAGTAAACATTCATATTCCTTATAAAGCTTAAATAAATCACATATGAAAATATTATTTTTAGACGATCACCCTTACTTAAAAGAAGGTATAGAAATGAGAATAAATGAAATATTTACAAAATCAGCTTTTTACTTTTCACAAGATGTAAAAACGGCTAGAAACCTTATTATTGAAAATAAAATAGATTTGGTTATATGCGATCTTGACTTCCCCGAAATAGGAGATTATGATGGATTTTCACTAATGAGCAGTTTGAAAAAAGAACAAATAAAGGTGAAAGTAGTTGCATTTACTAGCCACTCAGCCTATAAAATATTGAACAAAGCTCGAAAAACAGGTTTTCATAGTTACATCCTAAAGAGTGCACCTTTTGACGAATTTAAAAACTGCATTCAAGGTGTTATAAATATTTCGCAGAAAGAAGAATATTTATCAGATTCGATGAAAAAAATTTTAAAGAAAAGATACAACACCCAAGTATCTGTTTTTTCAAACTCCCTAAATGGAATTAGCACATTAAGTAATCAGCAAAAAAAATTTCTACGGCATGTTGCAAAAACAACAAAGCGAAAAGAGTTAAGCATTTTAATGTGCAGGTCTGCCAACACAATTGATAGTTACTATAAAGAAATATTCAAAAAACTTGATATTTCAAGTCGATCAGAAGCTCAATTTTTTGCTCAAGAGTTCTATGAAAAACTGGTATAACGTAAGCGTCTCCTTAAAACTAAGCGAAGCTAAACTCAAAAAGAGGCAAACCCCAAGGGGAATGCCTCTTTTCACCTTACACAATTTCTATCAAAAACCTAAAAATCAAACTTATAAACTTTCACATATTGCTGATCGCATCTCGAACGCATCGCTTCTATTTCAAGTTCCATATCGTAATAATCATTCACCTCTCTGAAAAATTCAACGACACTTATATGCCCGTTTTTTAGTGCTGTTTCCAAAAGTTTGTAGGAATTATACTTCTTGAAAGCATCAAGACTTTGTCGATAAAGCGCGAGACTCGATTCTAAGTCTTTTAAATTACTCAGATATTCGTTCTCCTTTGAGCTTTGTAACGCCAAGTACGATGATTCTGCACCGGCTTTTTTAGCCTTCGCCAAGTTTATTGTCCCTCTCTTGTTCCACAAAGGAATGTTCATGCCAAAAGTAATTCCCCGAAAGGTTTCTACTTGATTTCCTTCTTGCCCGAAACCAAGACTGAAACTCGGCAGTTTTTCATTCCAAGTAAGCGACTTTTCTTTCTCGGCAAATGCAATGTCAATCTTGCTTAACTTCAAAGACGCATCTTTTTGCATAATCTTTTCCTTCAATTCTTGTTCGGACACCAAAGCAAGATTAAGCTCCTTGAAGTTGCCAAAAGAAACTGCATTCCCACCGTTAAGAGTTACAAGCAAAGATTTCTGAATATGCAATTGGTTTTCAAAATCTTTCAAACGTATATTAATTTGATTTTCAAATAAATGAGCTTTATTCAAAGCAAGAATACCAACTTCACCTTCTTGAAACGCTTTAGTAACCGCATCCAACAACGATGTGGCTGTTCTATACTGTTTTTTCAGAATCTTCACTTGTTTGTAGATGCTTTGGTACTTCGTTATTTCGACAGCAATATTGGCAGCCAAGTCCTGTCGAGCGGCAGCCAATTCAAGGTCGATCTTTTCCCGTGCAGTTTGTCGCAGTTTTTTTGCTGCGATGTAGCTTGTCGGAAAATCAAAGCTTTGACTAATATTCCATTTCCCTACGTATCCGTTACCATCAACTGCGGGGAGATATTCCAAGCCAAAATTTAAACCTTCAGGATAAATATTGGTTTTGGTTTCCAATTTCATTTGCTTGGCTATTTGCTGCAAGGCTTTATAATCTTTGTTATTATTCACCAACTCATTTACCTGAGATAGAAAAGCATCATTCTGAGCATTAGCGAAGCTTCCCATCAACAAGAAGCAAATCGGAATAAAAAATTTATTTAAGACTTTCATGAGCAGACTCCTTTCTATTGATAAAATAATAAATTATAGGAATAACAAAAATATTCAGCAAGGTAGAACTTAATAAACCACCAAGAATCACAATAGCCATCGGGCTTTGGATTTCATTTCCCGGTTTATCCCCTGCAAGCGCAAGTGGTATCAGTGCCAATGCAGCCGTTAAAGCAGTCATAAGAATCGGGTTCAATCGGTCTTTAGAACCAACAACAATTCGCTCATACAATGCCACACCTTCAAGCTTTAAGGCTTCGTATCGCGAGACAAGAAGAATACCATTACGAGTAGCAATACCAAACAAGGTAATAAAACCAATAATTGCAGGAATTGAAATTACTTGCGAACTAAACCAAATAGCAAGAACACCTCCAATAAGCCCCAACGGAAGGTTCATAAGAATAATTCCGGCAGTGACACCACTCTTAAATTCTCTGAATAAAATCAGGAAAATAATAAGAATAGCAAGGATTGATGTGATTGCTAAAGTTTGTGATGCTGATCGTGCACTCTCAAACTGACCGCCATATTCGATATGGTAAGCTTCCGGAAGTTGGATTTCACGTTCTATCTTCTTTTTAACGTCTTCCACCACGCTACCAACATCTCTATCGGCAACATTTATAGAAATTACAAGCTTACGGCGTACATTCTCCCTCGAAATGGTATTGGGACCGGTCGAAGATTTCACCTCAGCAATATAACTTAACGGAATCTTTGTTCCATCTTTAGTATCGATCAACAGTTCTTCAATAGCTTCTTTTGAGCCTCTAAATTCATCATTAAATCGAAGCACCATCGGGAATACTTGTTCACCCTCAAAGACTTCACTCACCTCTTCTCCGCCTATACCGTAATCAATAAAATTGGAAAACTGATTCATGGTGATACCGTATTGCGCCATCAAGTCTCTGCGAGGAACAATTTTCAGCTGTGGTATTTCCACTTGCTGTTCCACATTCAAGTCTCCGATACCTTCAACATCACTAACCACCTTACTAATCTGAACAGCAGTCTCATACATAAGTCCTAAGTCAGTACCAAACAGCTTTATGGCAATATTCGCCTTGGAGCCGGAAAGCATGGCATCAATACGGTGAGAAATGGGCTGCCCAACTTCGAAAATAATTCCCGGAATGGTAGACAACTTCGTTCTGATATCAGCCAAAAAAGCAGAGCGTGTTCGCTCATCAAGCACATACGGAACATCTATTTCAGAAACATTCACCCCAAAGGCGTGTTCTGCCAATTCTGCCCTTCCGGTTCTTCGAGATGTTGTTTGAACCTCCGGAATAGAAAGTATTTTCAATTCCACCTCTCGGGCAATAGCATTTGACTCTTCAAGCGAAATACCCGGAGATGTTGCCGTGCTAATGGTTAATGAACCTTCGTTGAACGGTGGCAGGAAGTCTTGCCCAAACGTAAAAAATAATGCCGCACTTCCGATCACTACCAACACCACAATTCCAAACACAAGCCGCTTTGCTCTCAAGACTTTCTCAAGCAAATAGGCATAAGCCTTAACAAAGTTTCGTTCGATCCAACTGCCCTTTACTTTTCTTTGCAATGTTTTTTCATTACCCAAAAGGTAGTAACACATTACAGGAGTCAATGTTAAAGCAACAAACAATGAAGCAAATAAAGCAATGATAAAAGAAATACCAAGCGGCTTCAGCATTCTGCCTTCCATTCCACCTAAGAAGAATAAAGGTATAAATGCAATGATAATAATTAAGGTAGCGTTCATAATACTTGAACGAATTTCTTTGCTGGCACTAAAAATCACATCAAACTTTTTTCTTCGTTGCTCTTTAGGCAATAAAATGTTACGACGAAGCTGTTTATACACATTCTCCACATCAATAATCGCATCATCAACAAGAGAACCAATGGCAATCGCCATACCTCCAAGGGTCATGGTATTGATGGTAATCCCCATCAAATACATGGTGATGATACTAAAAATTAATGACAATGGAATCGCTGTTATTGAAATAATGCTGGTTCTGAAATTCATCAAGAACATCAACAAAATGATAACCACAAATATAGCACCCTCAATTAATGATCGTGTTACATTATTAATGGATGTGTGAATAAACTTTGATTGATCAAAAATATCAGTATGAATCTCAACATCCGCCGGAAGTGTAGATTCAATATCATGGAGTGTAGCTTTAATTTCATCAGTCAGCTCAATGGTATTAACATTAGGTTGTTTCGTAATGGTTACAATAATGGCTTTATTTGCTCGGTACGAACCATCTCCGATTTTCATTGCCGCTCCAATTTTCACTTCTGCAACATCCCCGATACGAACGGCTTTTCCATCCACAACATCCACAACATTGTTAGCGATTTCGGCAATATCCGAAGTACGTCCAATACCTCGAATTAGGTATTCCTTACCGTATTGATTAAAAAATCGCCCCGGAACGTTTTGATTCATCCCGGTAGTAACTTCAATAAGTTTATTGAATGAAATATTGTAGTGCTTTAATTTATAAGGATCTGCTAAAATTTGATATTCTTTGTAGTCTCCTCCGGTAATGGCAATTTGCGCAACCCCGCCAACCGTCAACAACCGCGGACGAATATTCCACTCCGTTAGTGTTCGCAGCTTCATGTAGGACGTTGTGTCTGCCGTAACGGCAAACAACAAAATTTCTCCCATAATGCTCGACTGAGGAGCAATAAACGGTTCTCCAACATTTTTCGGCAAAGATTCCTTCACCTGAATCAAGCGTTCAGTGATGGTTTGTCGCGCATTATAGATGTCGGTTCCCCAATCAAATTCCGCCCAAACCATACTGAAACCCATCGCCGATGAAGACCTCACCCTTCGGATATTGGTAGCTCCATTCACCGAGGTTTCTATCGGAAAAGTAACAAGACGCTCCACCTCTTCGGGTGCCATTCCGTGTGCTTCCGTCATAATTACCACCGTAGGAGCCGTAAGATCAGGAAATACATCCAACTTCATATTCATGGTTAAATAACCACCGGTAAACAACAACAGAGTTGATACAATAATTATAATCAACCTGTTGTTTAACGAATACTTTATTATTCTATCTAACATAATTGACTATTTTAATGTGAATGTGTTGATGCCGGCATGTTCGAGCTTTGCGTTGCAAGCTTCACAATGGTTGCTCCTTCGCTAACAATAATGTCTCCGAATTGAATGCCGGAAAGAATCTCCGTATTTCTGCCGTCACTCGCACCTAAGTCAACATACATTTTATGAAAATCAGTAGCTCCGTGACGCACAAAGACATAATAACGACCTTGATCTTCCATAATTGCAGCATTAGGAACGACTAAACAGTTCTGCTTCTCACCAACATACAAACCTGTTTCAATAAAATCTCCAACATACAAACCTTCCGGCTGATCAATCGAAAAATAAACAGGAAGAAAATTATTGTCCAGACTTCGTAAAGAAGCATTCATACGCTTACCGTCCAATTCGGAAATGCGATAAGTTTTGCCGCCACTCGTACGTATAACGGCATCATCTATACTTTGAAAAAACTTCGCCTTCGATGTTGGCAAATCTGCTTTCACAATAATTTTCCCATTCTTCCTTACAGTAGCAATCACCTGACCTTCGGACACATACTCTCCCTCACTAACCAACAACTCCTCGACAAATCCTCTTGCCGGAGCTACAATATTTGAACCCTTGGACGAAAATTCTTTCTTAAAGGTGTTGTATGTCTTCTCAGATAAACGAAAATTCGCCTGCGCTTGCTCATACTCCTTTAAAGCAATAATTTTTTCTTCAAACAATTTCTCAGCTCGCTCAAACTGTTGTTTATTAAGCAAATAATCTTCCTTAGCTGCTTCAAATTTAATGACGCTGTTATTCTCAATTCCTTTCGGGATAATTGTAAAAAGTACATCTCCTTGCTGTACCGAAGACCCAAAAATCAGGTTTTTTCTATCGAACTGCACAATCCCTGACGAAACTGCACTTAATTTTACCGTACTGTTTGCAAGCGGTTCTAACCTTCCGGAAGTCTTAATTAAAGCATTGAATGTTTCGGGATAAATCTTCTTTGTTTTAACCAATTCTCTTGATATAAAATCTTTTAAAGCTTCTTCATTATTGGAATTTCCATGCAAGTGTTCATCGTCTCCGTGGTCATGACCATCTCCTGCCTCATGCGCATGATCATCGTCCGAATCGTGAGCGTGATCGTCGTGCGAATCATGAGCGTGATCGTCGTGCGAATCGTGAGCGTGATCATCGTGCGAATCGTGAGCGTGATCATCGTGTGAATCATGATCGTGATCATCGTGTGAATCGTGGGCGTGATCATCGTGCGAATCGTGAGCGTGATCATCGTGCGAATCGTGGGCATGATCGTCGTGTGAATCGTGAGCGTGATCATCGTGCGAATCGTGGGCGTGATCATCGTGTGAATCGTGGGAGTGATCATCGTGTGAATCATGATCGTGATCATCGTGCGAATCATGATCGTGATCATCGTGCGAATCATGATCACGATCATCGTGCGAATCATGATCACGATCATCGTGCGAATCGTGGGAGTGATCATCGTGTGAATCGTGGGCGTGTTGTTCTGACTTATTTTTTGATACTTCTTTGTTGGTCTGTTTTCCCTGATTATCACATGACATCAGAAAAATATAGCATATTGCCAAAAGCAAAATAAATACTTTCTTCATAATTAAAATTTTAAAACTTAATAAATAACCTCTGCAAGAAAACTCCAAACGCCTCCTTATGCTTATTTTAACAACTCTTTGATTTTCAAACATCAACAAACCTAATCTTTGAAATTCCATTATCAAAAATTTGAAAAATCAAGGGTTTTCTTGCAAGCACTAAATAAAATGTGAATCACCTAAGTGATTATGTGGAAAGGATTTTATGCTTGTGGCGGACCACGAAGAAAGTCTCTTTGCTCCCGAAACTTCTTGATAGGCACGGGGTCAAACTCAAAATATGAAAATTCATTCGTAACATCGGGAATCTCAAAATCAAAAGATTCTGCAGGTATGTAATAGTAATTTAAAGCCGAAACCAGAAAATCTTCCGTATTCAGATTACAAACCACATCATCACCGTGCGCACAATTATTGTGATTATGCCCATGATAAGAGCAGTCTGAATACTCATGATTAAAAGTTATATCCTCATAAGAATGATGGTGGTGCGGAACAATGTTATGCATTTGGATAAGCATCCACGCATAAAATAAAAAAATAAATATTCTATCGTTCCCTTTCATTGCCACAAAGATACGCCAAGCATTCATACAAACAACACTATTAAGAATAATTTTTAATAAAAAACGAATAAGAAAGTTAGTTTTCAGATATTCAAAAGGAAGAAGGAAAATTAAAGGCACAAAAAAAGCTTCTGAATCAGAAGCTTTTTTGTTGTCCGACTAGGATTCGAACCTAGACTGAATGAACCAAAATCATTAGTGCTGCCATTACACCATCGGACAGTATCTTTATCTCCGCGTTTGCAGTGGCAAAGATAGAAAAAATTTTTATGCACCAAATATTTTTCAAGAAAAAATGAAAAAAATTTAGAAACTCCGCACAACAAAGATGTAAATAACTGATTATAAATATATTAAAAACTTAAAAAATATTCTTTTCACATTCCAAAGCCCGACACATTCGGTATATATACTTGGCTTTCAATAATTCAGCAACAAAAAATATTTATAATAAACGTTAATTCTCAACAAATAAAGACAGGGATGTAGCAAATTTTTCTAAATTCGCTATCTAAATAAAAAATCTAAATCCTCATTCAATGGAAAACTACAAAAAGCTTAACATCCTATTCGGATGGTTGACTTTCTTAATTGCAACGGTTGTGTATTTCATGACTTTAGAGCCAACTGCCAGTTGGTGGGATTGTGGAGAATATATTGCAACCGCCTATAAACTTCAAGTTGGACACCCTCCCGGTGCGCCATTTTTTCAATTGCTTGGTCGCTTTTTCTCACTTTTTGCCTTTGGTGACACTTCCAAAGTTGCATTAATGATTAATTCGATGTCAGCATTATCAAGTTCATTCACAATTTTATTTTTGTTTTGGACAATTACGGCTCTAGCCAAGAAATTGGTTACGATTAAAGGAGCAGCTTTCACGAGCGGCAAGATGTATGCAGTACTGGGCGCAGGCTTAGTTGGTGCTTTGGCTTATACATTCTCTGATTCTTTCTGGTTTTCTGCCGTAGAAGGTGAAGTATATGCTATGTCTTCATTGTTTACAGCCATTACTTTTTGGGCAATTGTAAAATGGGATCAGGTAGCTGATGAACCACATTCGTTTCGCTGGTTGATTTTTATTGCTTATCTAATTGGTGTTTCCATTGGTGTTCACTTATTGAACCTACTTGCTATTCCTGCAATTGCTTACGTTTATTATTTCAAGAAACACAAACCAAACTTCAAGGGAATACTAATCACAGGTATTGTATCGGTTATTCTTCTTGCATTTATTATGTATGGTGTGATTCCTGAAATCGTAAACCTATTTGGAAAAACAGAACTATTATTTGTAAATACTTTTGGAATGCCATTTAATTCGGGTACAATTTTCTTTGCAATTATTTTGATTGCGGCGGTTGTTCTCGGCATTCTTTACACACATGACAAGCTGAACAAAAAACAGATGATAGGGCTTTATGCTTCTATAAGTGTTTTGGCACTGCTAATTCTTGTCGGAAATTCTTCGATGACTAACTTCTTTATGCGTCTTATTCTTCTTGGAGCTGTTGGTTTCGGATTTTATTACTTGAAAGACAAAAAAGTAGTATTAAACACCATTTTACTCAGTTTTGTATTCTTGTTGATTGGTTATTCTTCATTCTTAATGATTATCATTCGCTCAAATGCGAATACGCCAATCAACGAAAATGCGCCGAAAGATGCGGTAAGCTTATTGTCGTACTTGAACCGTGAACAATATGGTTCTACACCATTATTCAGCGGACAATATTACAACTCTCCGGTTGTTGATTATGGTGACAAAAGTCCTGTGTACATCAAAGATACAGAAAAAGGAAACTACAAGATAGCAGACAAGCGAGAAGGTATTGTTCCTATTTTCGATTCTCGTTTCACAACACTATTCCCACGGATGTGGAGTCGCCAGAAGCCTAGTCATGTTCAAGCTTATAAAGATTGGGCAGGAGTAGAAGGCAAGGCAGTTTCATACACGGACAAATATTCCGGAGAAACAAAAACAATCGTGAAACCTACTTTTTTTGAGAACCTTACATTCTTTTTCAGATATCAGGTAGGACACATGTATATGCGTTATTTCATGTGGAACTTTGCCGGACGACAAAATGATATTCAAGGACATGGCGGACCGGCTTACGGCAATTGGATTTCGGGAATTGGTCTTTTTGATGATCACCGAGTTGGAACATTGGACGACCTTCCGGAAAGTATGCAAAGTCATGCCATGAACAAATTTTATTTCTTACCATTGATATTGGGACTTATCGGTCTCTTGTATCAAGCAGGAAGAAGACCCGAAGATTCACTGATTGTATTTGCCTTATTCTTTATGACAGGGCTTGCCATTGTCATGTACCTGAATCAACCTCCTTATCAGCCGCGTGAACGAGACTACGCCTATGCCGGATCGTTCTATGCCTTTGCGATTTGGATTGGATTGGGCGTACTGTCCTTATACGAACTCCTCAACAAGGCATTGAAAAAACACAGACTAAGTGCAATTGGCGCTACGCTTCTAGGCTTGGGTATTCCTTTATTAATGGGTGCGCAAGGTTGGGACGATCACAACCGATCAGGAAAATATGTAGCAAAAGAGTGGGGAGCAAACTATTTGAGAGGTTGTGATGAGAATGCGATTCTTATAACACACGGCGACAACGACACCTTCCCTCTTTGGTACGCCCAAGAAGTTGAAGGCATTCGGAAAGACGTGAGAGTGTGCAACCATATGCTTGCTTCGGGCGACTGGTACATTCACCAAATGAAAAACAAAGTTTATGATTCAGATCCTCTTCCTTTGCAATTGACCAAAGCGCAATACTTGAAAGGAACAAATGATCAAATTCCGGTTGCTGACCGTGGCATTAAAGGGTATAGCAAGCTAAAAGATGTTATTGATTTTGTTTCGAGCAACAAAAAAGAAACGCAATACCCTTTGGGAGACGGTACATTCATCAACTACATACCAACGCCGAGAGTGCGAATCCCTGTTGATAAAGAAAAAGTTCTTGCAAATGGCTTAGTACCTCCGGAAATGGCAGACCGCATTGTTCCTTATATTGAGTGGACAATTACCGAGAAATATCTTTACAAAAACGACCTGATGATGCTTGACCTTTTGGCGAATTTCAACTGGGATCGTCCACTGTACATCGGCAACCCGGGTAGTTTGAAAAAAGTAGCAGATATTGAAAAGTATTGCCACCAGGAAGGGGTAATTTACAAATTTATGCCTGTTTTGGCAGAAGGCTACGTACAGGGAATGGCAGGAGTGAGTGAAAAGTCGTACGACATATTGCTCAACAAGTACAACTACGGTAGAGTTGAAGTCGAAGATGTAATTATTGATACAGAAACTCGCAGGGCACACCCACTGCTTAAAACCAACTTTGTGCGTTTGGCAGGATTGCTCGCCGAAAAAGGAAAAGCAGACTCCGCAGCTCGCGTGTTGGACAAATGTGTGGAACTATTCCCGAATGAGAAATTCCCATACGACTACTATACCGTGGGTATTGCCGACATCTATTTTGAAGTTGGAGAAAATGAAAAGGGAGCAAAGCTTGTTGAAACCATGCTGAAAATTGCAGACGAGAAACTTTCTTACTACAATCGTCAGGATGCGAAGCTCAAAAAAGCTTACGAAGAAGAAATTTATGAAGCATTCTCAACATTGCAACGCTTACGTCAACTCACAATGAGACACAAACAAAGCGATTTGGAGAAAAAAGTTGAAGAAGCTATGGAACTTCAATTGTCTTTATTCAAATAAGACATCTGCATAGCAGAGTTTCTTCGTAGAAGCTTAAAGAAAAAGGTCGAAACAAATGATGTATAAAAACACATCCTTGTTTCGACCTTTTTAATTTCCTTTCGACTTTTTAACTTTTAAGCTTTCGCTAATTCAATTGTCTGCGTTTAATAGAAGTATAAATCATCAACCCGACACCAAAAGCGATAAAAGGAATACTTAAACGTTGCCCCATATTCAGACTCATATTTGCCTCAAAAGCAACTTGAATCTCTTTTACATATTCAATCATAAATCGAGCACCAAACAATAAAGTCAAAAACAACCCGGTAATAAATCCATTGGTTGTCTTACCATCTTTCTTGTAATAAATAAACAGTAAAACAAAGAATATCAGCAAATAACTGAGAGCTTCATAAAGCTGCGTCGGGTGCTTAGGTACACTTTCTCCGGCACGAACAAAAACAAAACCCCAAGGCAGATCTGTTACATGACCATAAATTTCGGAGTTCATCAAATTTCCTGTACGGATCATAACACCGGCAAGAGCCACAACGATCACTATACGATCGACCACCCAGAAATAATTTTTCTTCTCTTTAAAAGCAAACCAAGCGAGAGCCAGCAATATAGCAATTCCCGCCCCATGCGAAGCAAGTCCCCCCTTCCAGATGTAAAGTATTTCAGCAGGGTTGCTAAGATAATAGTCCGGTTCATAAAACAAACAGTGCCCCAGTCGAGCACCAATCACTGTAGCTATTACCATTGTAGTGGCTAGTTTGTCGAGCAGTTCGATAGGCACACCCTCTTTCTTAAAGAATTTTGCCATAATCATGTAACCAAACACAAAACTAGCGGCAAATAACAATCCATACCACCGCACTTCCAATGGTCCGAGTTGGAATATTTCAGGTTTCACATTCCAAGTAACATAGTCTAAAATCATAATCATTTTGTTATTGAGTAAAAACACCCGTATTGTTTAATCCCGGTTTAATTTAAACTTCATCGAAAAAGTCCGTCCTCTTCGTATGGCAGACACCGATCAACGAACAAATTTATTACTAATATCATTAATCGCACTATCCAAAACGCTTTTTTTAGTTAAAAAAGCATCTTCTTCATTTCGGAGCTTTTCAATTTCCACCTTTTTCAGTGACAAAATATCTTGCTCCATAAAGCAATAGTGTTTTTTATTTGCAAGATATTTCGCAAGATATTCTTGTTCCGTTTGTCCCGGTGTTGGAATAAGTATTGCACATTTCCCCAATGCTTCAAGATCCATTATTGTGGAATAGCCGGCTCTTGAAACAACACATCTCGAAAGGGCTGCATATTTAACAATCTGCGTAGAGTTCATGTAAGGAAAATACCTAATATTCGAACTTTCGTACGTACTCTGGACGGTGCTTGACTTGCCGCCGGCAATGACAAAACTCTTGTTCATTGTTCGCGCTTCTTGAAGAATCTTTTTTTCGAGAATCGAACGCTGAGGCTCCGGTCCTGAGAGAATTACAAAATAATCATAGAGGTATTCTTGTTGTTTTACTTTATGAAATCTGGATATTGCCCCTATAAAACGATAGTTTTTCTTTACATTCTGATGTGAAAGCTTTCCCGACAAATTGTCATTTTCATCTTCATAATCCGGAATCCACACTTCGTGATAACGTTTAAGAACCTGACGATTCACAAAATTCGGAATAAAGGAAAAAACATCAAAAGCCGGAGGAAGCGGAATGCTTGTTTGATGTGTCATAAAAATATTATACGCATGCTTATTATAAACCCCAAAACGGTTGTCAGAAAGAATCACATCAAAACGCTGCTTATCCATGATTTGTTTCAACACACTTTTTTCTTTGAAGACAGTTCGAAAGACACGCGGACTCTGCGCTAAAAGTGAAAGAATTGTATTCATACGTTCCGAATAACGAATATTGTAAGAAGGTAACTCAAAACACTTCAAATCGGGAAACTCCTGAGTCAGCAGACTCAATGCAGAACCCGAACCGGCAATCGAAACATCAAAATCATATTCCAACAAAGAGTGAATAACGGGAATACAGCGACTTGCATGACCAAGCCCCCAATCGAGAGGTGCTACCAATATTTTTATTTTCCGTGAAGTACCCAATGGCTTAACAATTTAAGAATACGCAAATTAAGGAAATATTTTTATTTCATCACCCACGAACACCAACAATTAGAAAAACATTTACTACATTTGTCAACTAAATAATATTTTTATACACTATTTATTAATAGAAATATTTTTTCTACATGAGTGCATTACATCAAATAGCTATCAGTTTAATTCCCGGCATAGGTTCTAATTTAGCAAAAAATCTGATTGCTTATTGCGGCGGCGTGGAAGCTGTTTTTCAAGCTTCTGAAAAAGAATTGAGCAGAGTTCCGGGAATAGGAAAAAACTTGAGTTCAAAGATCAGAAATACCAATGTTTTTGAAAGAGCAGAAAAAGAATTGAAGTTTGTTGAAGATAAAAAAATTCAACTTTTGTTTTATACGGATAAAAATTACCCTCAAAGGTTAAAAAGTTGCTCTGATGCACCATTAATACTTTTCTATAAAGGAAGCCAACCATTGAACACCTCAAAGCTATTGAGCATTGTAGGTACAAGAAGAATAACGGCATACGGCAGAGAAGTATGCAATAAAATCATTCACGACCTAAAAGAGCTGGACGTAATAATTGTCAGCGGCATGGCTTACGGCGCGGACACCTGTGCACACAAAGCCGCCTTGGAACACGGCTTAAATACCATTGGTGTATTTGCACACGGTCTTGATATGGTATACCCCGGAGTAAACAGAGCATTGGCAGCTACAATGATTCACCGAGGAGGACTGCTGACGGAGTTCTATTCCGGCACCACACCAAACAAGGAAAACTTCCCCCGCCGAAATAGAATTGTAGCCGGCATGTCGGACGCTACACTGGTAATAGAATCGGGACAAAAAGGTGGAGCATTGATCACGGCAGAAATTGCCGGATCATACAACAAGGATGTTTTTGCCGTTCCGGGAAGAATTGGAGATAAATTATCAATAGGAACAAACAATTTAATAAAGAAAAACAAAGCCGCTCTTGTTGAAAGTGCCGAGGACATTATTTATTACATGAACTGGGGAACAATACAAACAAAGTCAAAACTATCAAAGCAAACACGTCTATTGCTTACGCTCAGCCCCGAAGAAGAAGCCGTGATAGAGGCTCTGGAAAAGAACAACCTCATGGAAGTAGACCAACTGGAAGAAAGCCTAGGTATCTGCGGTTCGCAGCTAGCAGGCACCTTACTCAACCTCGAATTTCAGAATGTCATAAAATGCTTACCCGGAAAAATATACAAACTAAACACCATCTAGCAACATTTCCGATTTTTAAGCTCTGCATGCCTCGAAATTGAGCATCCCAAACAAACGTTCCACACCCCAAATTGGAATCAAACACTAAATGGAAAATTCGTCCATTTTTGTTCTATAAGCTTTTCTAAGCAAAAGAAAAGATAAGAACACAACACCCGTAGCCAGAAGCAACAACAACGTATAATCTTCATTGAAAAGTGAAAAATCATACAAGCCGTGAAAAAACACAACAGCCCCCAACCCCATCAAAGGTTCGAGTGTACTTTTTCTAAATCTCCCAAAAGAAACAAAAAAGCCGATGATAATTGCCAAAACAATATTAACAACAGTAAAACTCAAGCCCTTTGTTATTGTATAATGATCAGCACTTCCCAACAAAATAAAATAAAGGTTGTAAGCACTAACAAAACCAAACGAAATCATGATAGAATAAAAAATACCCTTAATCGGTGTACTGAAAGGTTCTTTTCGGGAAACAAAAAACCGCAACACAATAAACTTCACAAACTCCTCAACTCCGCCCAGCACAACAAAAGATGTAAAAAGAATTCTCTTAAACGACTGTGAAGAGGCAAGCCCCAAATAATCAGCCAGATAAAACAAACTAACAGAAGGAATAAAAGCAATAAATCCTAAAATAAAAGACGCTATCATCAATCGATAAGCAGGCTTATCACAATAAGAGTAGCAAATTCGAAACAAAACAAATGCAAAAATAGGTGCAAAAAGAATGATAATGACTAGTGTAAAGTTCATAAATAATTGTATTACGCGTTCAACAAAATTTTTAAACTGATTATTTTGTAAGTTCGCTCGAAATTAGCAAATTATTCTGAATCTACAAAAAGTCCAAAATTTAATACTTCGTTGTAACAGGGCAAACTCACACTTTTCAATTCAATATCTTTAATAAGACCGTTTTCATTCTCTAGAAATTTTCTCAAAAAATATTCGATTAAAAAAAAACACCTACCTTTGTAAAGAAGCTATAAATAACACTTTGAAATGTGTGAGAAAAAAAGAAAATACATCAACCCCCTGACTGATTTTGGATTCAAAAAACTTTTTGGAACTGAACCCAATAAAGCACTCCTCATTGATTTTCTGAATCAGATACTTCCCGACCGCAAAATAAAAGACCTGAGCTATTCAGCA